>Ga0194128_10001475_pt1 | contig 40820 bp, 48 predicted proteins | sample TA2KigCa65mmetaG_FD_148650 | JGI IMG/M metagenome (GOLD analysis project Ga0194128, IMG submission 148650) | Freshwater microbial communities from Lake Tanganyika, Tanzania - TA2015037 Kigoma Deep Cast 65m | ecosystem: Environmental > Aquatic > Freshwater > Lake | place: Tanzania: Lake...
GGAGGGTGAGTGGCGCACCCGACAGTATGGCTGGCGTTACCGGCGCACGTGGCGGAAGTTGCCCCTCAGTCTCAACATTGCCCCCGGCGAACTCGTCGCCCAGACCCTGATTTTGGCAAAGATAGATGATGCCTCTCAGGTCAAGCCGATGCTGGCACAGATCGAGGGGCGGCTCGATCGTCTGGGCGGCGATGGCGCCTATGATGGCTGGTCGGTGCTTCATACCTTGGCCTATCCGCAGGGGCAGGAGACCCCCATTGAGGCGGTAATCCCACCCCAGCATGATGCCCGCCAACGTAAGGCCAAGCGACGATACCGCCATATCGAGGCCCGTAACCAGCGGGTCGGGAAGATCAACTGCTTCGGGCGGCAGTGGTGGAAACCGCGCCGTGGCTATCATCGCCGCAGTCTGGTGGAAACCGTGATCGGGCGATACAAAGGCATTTCGGGGCTCCGACTGCGAGCCAGGAAGTCGGTCAACCACCAGGTCGAGGCGCGCATTGGCGGTGCCATTCTCGATCGCAGGATCGATCTGGCAAAACCGGAATCTGACAAAAGCCTGCGCACCACCTGAGGAATGGAAGATAGGGGGAGACCACGACCTCACGCCGACTCATGCAACAACGCCGCGGCGATGGCCGCCTCGCGCAGGATCGCCTGGGCGATGGCTTCGAGCAAGGGCTCCTGCGAGGCCCCCATCAGGGCGCGGATCTCGCGGTAAGCCTGGGGCACCACCGGTAGCTGCCCGGACCGGCTGAGGATCGCCTGCAACCCGAGGGCACCCCACCGCCGTGTTCCTGCTGCGCCAGCAGCTCGCGCAGGATCCCTTTAAGTTGTTCGTTGTCCCAGGGCTTGTTGAGCACCTCGATGGTGTCTCCTTGGTCGAAGGTCCGCCCGATCATCTCGCGCTCGGCGTAGCCGGTCAGATGATCCGCGCCACCTGAGCAAATTGCTCCCGAACCTTCCTGAGGAAGGTCGCCCTATCCCTGTTAAGCATCCGCATGTCCGAGACCACGACGTCGACCGGGTGCCGAGTCAGCAGGACCAGCCCCTCGGCACCGCCGTTAGCCAGCAGAATCGGATAGGCCTCGGGGTGCAGCGCCCGGGAAAGGGCCCGCAACACCAGAGGTTCGTCGTCCACCAGCAGCACCGTGTGCGAGCGAGTGCTCCTGGATTGCCTGTCAGGGTAGTTAGCCGGCAACGGAGCGCAGCGGCAGTTTCACCGAGAAGGTGGTCCCTTGGTGTTGCTCGCTTTCCACCCGCAATTGACCCCCGTGGCGCTCGACGACGATGTTGTAGCTGACGCTCAACCCCACCCCGGTGCCCTGGCCCACCGGCTTGGTGGTGAAGAAAGTTTCGGAGATCCGGCTGAGGTACTCGAGATCGATGCCCTTGCTGTTATCGGTGATGGTCACCACCGCTCAGCCGTCTTCCTTACGGATACGGACAAGGGTCCGGCCCTCTTGCCCGGCGATGGCCTGGGCGGCGTTGACCAGCAGGTTCGTGAAAACCTGATCGAGTTCCTGTGCATAACATAGCACCGGGCTGAGGGGGCCGCAATCCTTCTCGACGGTTGCCTTGTACTTGATCTCGCTACAGACGATGATCAGGGTGTTCTCGATGCCGGCGTCCAGACCAGCCCAGATCGGCCGCTTCTCGCCGCCGTGCGAAATGAGTTTGCGGTAGGGCACGATCTGGCGCACCCGCTCGACCCCCTCTCGGCTCTCGGCGATCAGGCCGCGCAGGTCATCGAGGATGGCTCCGATCCTGGTTTGCTGCCGGCGCTGGCGCAGCCGCTGGTGGGCGGCAGCGCTCTGTGCCGCATCGGCATCTTGCGCGCCTGGTCGAGGGCTTGGTACTCGCACCGACCTCGGCTAGGTCGCGGGCATAGTCGACCAGGATACCCAGGTTGCTGCCGACCAAATCGATGGGATTGTTGATCTCGTGGGCGACACTGGCGGCCAGTTGGCCGCTCGAGGCCATCTTGTCGGCCGCCCAGTAGGCGGAGCTGGTTTTCCGTCAGCCCGTGGAGCGCATTTTCGAGTTGGCCGTTCATGGCGATCAGCAGTTGCTCTCTGTCGGCCCGGCGTTTCATCTCTTCCTGGAGGTGGAGGTGCTGGGCGGCCAGCCGTTCCGCCTGCTGGCGACGGTCGAGCGCCAGGGCCGCCTACTCGCCCAGGATGACCATCACATCGAGGTAGCGCGTTGTTATCGGCCGCTGATTGCTGCTGACCAACATGATGCCGGTCACCACATTGCCGATGCTCAGGGGCACCGTGGCGACCACGGAGTAAGCCGTGGCCAGGTCGCCGGGGGCGGCATGGAAACCGCTTGCCACCTCCGCCGGCATGGAGTTCAGGATCTCGGCCCACCCCCAGCTGCTGCGGTAGGGCTGCTGATCGGAAACCACCCTGCCCGGCACCCCTTCACCCAAAAGCAGGCGAACCTGCGCCATGGCCGCCGGGTCGAACCCGCGGTCCACGTAGGGTTGCAGCACCCGCTCTTCCGGGCTGTGGCAGAAAAGGCAGACTAGTTAGGCCCGCAGCAGCCAGCCGGCCTTGGCAGCCACCAACTCCATCACCTCGCGCGCCGAACGGCCCGACTCCACCGCCGCCACCAGGTTGGACACGGCTTTGGCATCCAGCATTTGCTGCTTCACCGCCTCCAGGTCCCGCAACCGCTATTACCCGTCGCCGACGGTCTCGGCGAACTCGGTCAGGAATTCAACGGTCTCCGGGGAAAACGGGTTCGGTCGTTCGCTACAGATGGCCAGGGTGCCACCGACAAAGGGCAGATCGACCGTCGCTGCCCGGCTCCCTCCAGTGGGCAGTTTGAACTCTTCCTATTACGGGTTGTCCGCCGTCAGATCGGGACGGTAGACTGGCCGCCCTTCGTGCACCCATTGTTCGAACAACGTGTGCCATCCACGCGATATGTATCGGTCCCAGCCGTGTTGCCGGTAGAAGTTGTAATGAATGAAGATCCCGCCAGCAGCACGCGCCCGATGTCGGCGCTGTCCGCCATGCCCCCTACTTCCTGGCGAACCCGCCGGACGGCCTCCTTGCAGACCTTCCATAGGTTCTGGCAGAGCGAGCGGAGTTCGCACGAGTCCAGGTCATCCTCAGTACGTCTCTCGTCGGTCATGTCCACCTATCCTCCTGGCGCCATCTCGGGGGCAGTGGGGACCGGGGCTGCTTCAGGGAGAGCGACCTCGGCCGCCGGCACCGGACCGGGTTTGGCCCCTACCTCTTGGAGATCGCTCATCGCTACCCGGAAACCGATGGTCTCCCGGGCCGTGTGTTCCCCGGCCCCCAGGCGGTGGGTGGTGCGCATCGCCGGCCGGTTGTCCATGTAGGAACCACCGCGGACGGTCCGCTCGTACCCCCCCGCCGGTCCCTGGGGGTTCTCGTTGGGACTGTTCATGTAGTAGCTCTCGTGGAAAAAATCGCTGCACCACTCATACACGTTGCCCGAGGTATCCCACAGCCCGTAGATGCTGCGGCCTGCGGGGTATTCGTCAACCGCCTTGACGCGCCCAGCGGGGCTGAGGGCGTTGCAGTTTTCCTCGCTGAAGCGCCCGCCCCACGGGTAGAGCCGACCGTCAGTGCCGCGCGCCGCCTTCTCCCACTCGGCCTCAGTGGGCAGCCGGGCTCCGATCCATTCGGCGAAAGCCACCGCATCGCTCCACGAGACATTCACCACCGGGTGCCGGCCGGTGCCGGGAGGATAGGTCCCCTGGCGCCAGTGCAGCGGGACCGGGTAACCGGTGCAGTTGACGAACTCGAAATAGTCCACGTTAGTGACAGGGAAGGGGCTGATGTAGTAGGAGGACAGAAAAACGATGTGCAGCGGCCTTTCGTTGAAGGGGCTGTCCTCCTCGCGGGAACCCATCTGGAAAGACCCTTCGGGGATCTTGATGAAGCGCCGGGCATTGGCCTGGGGCCGCAGCTGCCGTAACCGGTCTTCCAGGTGGTCCTTTTCCGCTTCCAAGGCATTGATCCGCTGCTCGGTGGAGGTGAAGCGCTCCTTGGACTTTGCTACCCGTTCCTCCCAAATTTTGACGACTTTATCTCGAGCCTCGAGGGCCTTCGGCAGGCGCTGGTCGGGCCGGTTGAACTCGAGCAAAAGTTTGAGGAAGTAGAAAGTGAAGACGACCGTCATCAGCGTCCAGACCCAGTTGTCCATGGTTACCGTTTTGCTCCCAGTTTCAACGTGTGCGCCCGGCTGCGTGGTCGGCTACCTCGCGCAACACCCTTTCACCGAGATCCTCGCCGGCGCACAGCACGAGGGCGGGAATGCGGTAGGCTTCCCGCAGGTCGTGGGCGCGCTGGATCGCCTGTGCCTGTTTTCCTGCGGTGATCCTCAGGCAGGCCACCTCCGGACGCAATTCAGAGACCCCTCGGAACGCCTGCGCGACCCTATCGGCCAGCAGGGTCAGGTAGTGGCCGCTCCTGGCCAGACCCTGTCGCCGTTCGATCGCCACCACCGCATCGTCCTCAACGATCAGCACCCTCAGGGGGGCCTGCTGGGGCCAACGACCGCAGCCTCAGTTCTGCCATCGCGATCTCCTTCGATCGGTAGGGGTCAGGGGGATCGGTTAAAGCCGGTGATGCGGCCCGGAAAAGCTGGCGTGCACCACAACCGCATAAAAAGGGTCGGCCCAAGCGTACCCAGCCTGAGGCCCAAGGGGCCGAGCAGCAAATTGGTTGGCGGGAGTCCCGCTCATCCGCTCCAGCCTGGCCTGGGCCACCCATTCCCAGTAGAGGCACGCCAAGTAGGCCCGCTCCGTCTCCCGGCATTCCCGTCAACCGGGCCGGGCGTAACGGCGGAGTTTGACCATCCGCCCCTGCCCTGTCTGCAGCAGCCGGTCGCGGGCATCGGTCCGGGCCTGGAATCTGTTAGCCGCTCCGGTTAGGTCGAACGCACATTTCAGGCAGTAGGCGGCGAATCCGAGTTCCAGCAGGGCCCACAACCAGTCCCCAATTTTAGCTTCTCAAAGGGGCGACGCGGCGCAGTCCGGGAACGAAATCGTAGGCCCTGACGTGTTTCTGGATATCCCTGCCGATCAGGCACTCCTCCCGCATTGACCCAGCACAGGTAGATCTGGTTGCGAGTTACCGCACCCTGGCGGTGAAGGTGCCGCCATCCATGAACCGGACCGCCAGCAGCCCTTCACAACTTTTTTCTGCTACCCCCGCGTCATTGTTTCGGTTTCCAAACCAGCGTTGAATACCCTTCCACCCACTTCCGTTCTATGGGTACAGAGCGATGGTCTAGGTCCGGAGGGACTACCGGCTAACCATATTCACCCCTTCGGTTTTACTGCTGCTCTATGGCACCCCGGGGGTGGGCTGGACCAGCCGAGAGGCGGGGAGACGTTCTGCCAGGCCACCATCGTCCAGGGGTTCGACACGGCAGTGCCTATCTGCATGGAGTTGCTGGAAGACTGCCGGATCATCAGCATCACCATCTCCCCTGGAACCTGGCACTCGGGGCGGAATGCGGATTCACCCGCCGGGTTGCCCTGCTAATAGCTCTCAAGATCGATGGGCAAAGACCAGGTGCCGCTTCCAGTTCCCAATGGACTATTATCTTATATTTTATGTTGTTGCATGATCGATAACCTCCGCTGCCCACCTGCTAGCCGCAGGTGTTTTCAGGAAAACTAAATATACTCAAACTGTCTAAACTGTCAATGTAGCATTTAATTCCGCCCCTTTCGTGGAGTGTGTCATGGCCAGCGCATCCCCGCTCCTCATCAGCATCTCCGGCATCCGCGGCATCGTCGGCGAATCCCTTACCGCTGAGGTGGCCGCCAGCTTCGCCGCCGCCTTCGGCACCTGGCTGGGCGCTGGCCGCAAGGTGGTGCTGGCCCGCGACCCCCGACCCTCGGGCCAGGCTCTGGGCCAGGCCTGCGCCGCCGCCCTGCAGCAGATGGGCTGCAGGGTGCTCGACCTGGACCTGTGCTCCACGCCGGGTGCCAAACTGATGGTCACCGAGTTAGGCGCCGCCGGGGCAATCATCCTCACTGCCAGCCACAACCCCCTGCCCTGGAACGGCCTCAAGCTGATCCGCAGCGACGGCATCTTCCTCAACGCCGCCCAAGGCAAGCAGGTGGAAGCCCTCTTCCACTCGCAGGCCTTCAGCCCTGCGGCCGGCGGCTCGCTTGAGCAGGTGGACCCAGACCTGGTCCAGCGCCGGCACCTGGAGCGCATCCTCAACGCGGTGGAGGTGGGACGCATCCGCCGGGCTCGCTTGCGGGTGGCGGTGGACCCCTGCAACGGGGCGGGCGGCCTGCTGCTGCCCCAACTGCTGCAGGCCCTCGAGGTGGAGGTCCACTTCATCCATGGGGAGGCGCATGGCCGCTTCGCCCACGAACCCGAGCCAGTGCCGGCCAACCTCGTCGAGCTGGGACAGGTGGTGCGCCAGAGCCAGAGCACCATCGGTTTTGCCATCGACCCCGATGCTGACCGCGTCGCCCTGGTGGGCGAGGACGGCCAACCTGTGGGGGAGGACTACACCCTGGCGCTGGCGGTGCTGGCGGTGGGGGCCAGAAGGCAAGGTCCGGTGGTCACTACCCTCTCCACCTCCCAGCTGGTCAGCGACGCGGCACTGGCGCGCCAGTGCCCGGTGGTGCTCACCCCGGTAGGCGAGGTGAACGTGGTGGAGAAGATGATCGAGGTGGGAGCGGTGGTGGGAGGGGAAGGGAACGGTGGGGTAATACTCACCGAGGTGGACCCGGGACGGGACGCAGCCCTGGGGGTGGCCATCGTGCTCGAATCCCTGGCCAGGCAGCCGCTGGCGGCCTGGCTGACCCTACTGCCGCGTTACAGCATCGACAAACGCAAGGTGGTCTGCACCCCGGCCCAGCTGGCGGGCGCCCTCGACCAACTGCGCTGCCAGCATCCGTCCGCGTACGCCCATCCGGTGGTGGACGGGGTCAAGCTATATCTGAGTGGCCGGCTCGAATGCCCCTGGATTCACCTGCGGGCCTCCAACACCGAGCCCATCGTGCGTATCATCGCCGAAAGCACCACTCCGGCCGAGGCAGCGGCGCTGTGCGACGAAGCGGAGGAACTGTTGAAGGGTTAGCGGGGATTACTGCAGCTCGAAACCGGTGATCAGCACCTCGACCACCTTGCTCTTCTTGAGCACCTTCTGGTTGACCAACGGCAGGACCTCCCGCTGCAACTTCTCGACCCGCAGCGGGTCGGCCAGATACGCGGCGTCCTTGCTGCTGAGCAGCACCAGCAGTTCGTGTTTGAACTCGATGCGCTTGCGCTGGATCTCCTCCAGGCCTTCCTGGGGCGGGCAGACCCGGAAGACCATCTGCACCTGCAGGTGCCGGTCGGGGGCTCCCGCCGGGTTGGCGCGGATTGGCTCCAGGGCGTCGTATACCGGGCATTCTTCGTGATTGTACTGGAGGGTGCCGGCACAACCGCCGGCCGCCAGCAGACAGCACAGATAGAGGGCGAGGAGGGTCATCGGTGTACGGATCAGGAGGCGGGGAGGTTCTGCTTGCGGGCCACCGGGGCGCGGAAGTGCCGCTCCAGGGGCGAACTCTCGGTCTGGGTGGCCGAGAGGCTGGCCCGCTCGTCGATCAGCCGGCTCAGCTGGCCGATGCTCTCGTGGGCTCTTTCGGTGATCAACTGGCGTTCCTTCAGCATTTTGTCGATCAACTGGCGTTCCTGCAGCAACTCGGCAGCGATATCCATGGCCGCCAGCACCGCCACCTTGCCCCGCGGCAGGCTGCCCTGGCGGGACTGCAGCTCATGCATCTTGCTGTCCACTAACTCGGCCACCCGCTGCACCTCGGCCGGGTCGCCCTCGCTGGCGATGCGGTACTCCTCACCCAGGATATAGACCCGTATTCCCTGGATCTGCTTGCCTTTGTCGGCCATGGTCCCCTCGCTCAGGAAACGTGAGCGGCGCCAGCCGCCAGCAGGTCGCTGTAGGATTCAACAATCAGCTGGTCGGGTCGGATCTCCAGGGCCCGCATCAGGGTCTCGACCCGGGCGTGGCCCTCCTCCAGCTGTTGTTCCTCAGTCACCGCTTCCAACTCCACGAACTGGCCCAGGTCTTTCACCTTGTCGAGGTGGATGCGCACGTTCTCCCACAACCAAACCTGGCGGGTCTTTTCCACCTCGATCCAGGTGCCCAAGACCCGGCACATTATGTTGCGCATAGCCTCGGGGTCGGTGGTGAAGGCCAGGTCGTAATCGCTCCGTTTGGGTCCGGGCAGATTTTCGCGGCGATAATGGATCAGGTGGGCCTCGTCGGGGCCGATCTGGCGCAACTTCAGCCGGCCCTCCGCGACCCGGAAATAGGTGTCGCGCTGATGGAACGTACCCGCCGGCCCGGCGCCGAGGGCGTTGAGATTTCTCTCGGCGCGCCCCAGATCCTGGCAGTACGCCTTGATCTCGATATTGGTCATGATTGATTTGGATGCGGACAGCAGGGATGCCGGCTGGGGAGCCGCACGACTACATTAATGTAGTTGTTGCCCCTGCCCCAAGCAAGAATTACCCCTGCCAGCGGCCTACTTCCAGGCCCAGACCCGCCAACTTGTCCAAGACCACCTCCCAGCGCTGCCGGGCAAAGGGGAGGCCCTGCCCCTGCCGGCGGGCCTGCTCCTGCCGGCCCCGGTCCCCGGGGGCGCGCACCCGGTCCACCCCGGCTGCCGGTAAGGTGGCGCGGGCGCTGGCTGCCAGAAAACCGGCGCGTTCGGCAAACCGCTCCACCCCGCCAAAATGGGCCGGGTCCAGCACCAGGGCAAAGAAGCCGCAGCCATAGGGCTGCTTCAGTTCGCTGACCGCGGGTACGTCGGGGCCGCAGGGCCCGCCGGCCAAGCCACCGCAGAGCAGATCCACTAGCAGCCCCAGACCGTATCCCAGGGTCCCGCCCACCGGCAACAACACCCCGGCCAGCGCCGCGGCCGCGTCGGTGGTGGGCCGGCCTTCGCGGTCCAGGGCTATCTCAGGGGCGATGGAGCGGCCCTCCTCGAAGGCCTGCTTAACCCGGGCCGCGGCGTGGCCGGTGGCCGCATCGAAGACCATGGGCTCGCCCCCTGCCGTGGGCACGGCATAAGCGATGGGATTGGTGCCGTGCAGACCCACCCTTCCCCCGTGGGGGGCCACCCGGGGGGTGGAGTTGGCAGCGCAGAGGCCCAGCAGGCCCTGGCGGGCGGGCCGCTCGACATAATACGCCAGGGCGCCCAAATAGTTGCCATTTACCAGGTTCACCGCCCCCACCCCGCACTGGCGGGCCTTGGCCTGGGCGAGGTCCATGGCCGCACAGGCTAGCACCGGCCCCAGGCCCTGCTGCCCGTCGACCAGCGCCGTGGCCGGACCCTCCTGCCGAATCACCAGGGACCGGCCCGGCACGATCTGCCTGGAACGGATGCGCTCGATGTAGGTGGGCAGCATCGCCACCCCATGGCTGTCCACCCCGCGCAAGCTGGCGTGCAGCAGGCTCTCGGTGCAGCACTTCGCCTCCGCGGCGGGGACCCCGGCCTGGGCCAGCACCTCCAGGCAAAAGGCCCGCGCCTGTGCCGCCGACAGGGTGATCACTTCGCTCATATTCGCCTTTCCGAAAAGAGGACTTTGCAGACAGGCCCTAATGTAGCAGCGCCGCGCTAGGCAGACCAGCGCCTACCGCTTGCGCTGAGCAGACAAATGCAGCAAAGTATAACCAGTCTATGAAAGCCATCCTCGTCGATGAGCAGAGCCCCGACCGCACCCTGCGCTGGGCCGAGGCGCCCGACCCGGTCGCCGGACCCGGAGAGGTGCTGGTGGAGGTCTGCGCCACCGCCCTTAACCGGGCCGACCTCTTGCAGCGGGCCGGCAACTACCCGCCGCCGCCGGGCGCTCCGCCCTACCTGGGGCTGGAGATGGCCGGGGTGGTGGCCGGGCTGGGCGAAGGGGTGAAAGACTGGCAAGTGGGCGAGCGGGTCTGCGCGCTCCTGGCTGGGGGCGGGTACGCCGAAAAGGTGGCCGTGCCCGCGCCCCTGTTGGTGCGCCTGCCCGTGGGCTGGGACTTTGTCAAAGCCGCGGCCTTCCCCGAGGTCTTCTACACCGCCTTCGTCAACCTCTTCATGGAGGCCCAGCTTCAACCCGGCGAGCGGGTGCTAATCCACGGGGGGGCCAGCGGGGTGGGGACCGCGGCCATCCAAATGGCCCGCGCCGAAGGGTGCCAGGTGGCCGCCACCGCCGGCACCCCGGCAAAATGCACCCGCTGCCTCGAACTGGGCGCTGATCTGGCCATCGACTACCGCGAGGGTGATTTTGCCCAGATCGTGCAGCAACGCCTGGGCGGGGTGGACGTGATCCTCGACATCTCGGGCGGGGCGTACCTGGAGCGCAATCTGAAAGCTCTCGCACCGAAGGGCCGATTGGTGCTCATTGCCCTTTTGGGCGGCCCGGCAGCATCCATCGACTTAGGGCTGGTGCTGCGCAAGCGCCTGCGGATCATAGGCTCGCTTTTGCGCAGCCGCTCGCTGGAGGAGAAGACCCAGGTCGTCGAGGGCTTTGCCGCCCGTTTCTGGCCCCTGATGCAGGCGGGCCACCTCGCCCCGGTAGTTGAAACCGTGCTGCCCATCCAGCAGGCCGCCGAAGCCCACCAGATCCTGGCGGAGAACCGCAACATCGGCAAGGTAGTGCTCACGGTGAGGGAATCAAAGACATGACCGCACCCACCCGGTACCGCGAGATCACCGTCAGCGGCCCGCCCTTTGAGCTGGGTTGCCAGTTGGGAGAGGACGCCCGCGAGGAGGTACGCGGCTTTGCCGCCATCGCCCTCGACAGGGTGAACAAGACCGTGCCCATCTCCCGCGCCAAGGCTATGGCCGTGGCCTCTGCCTCCCTGCCCTACGTCGAGGGATACGCTCCGGACATGCTCCAGGAGCTGCGCGGGGTAGCCCACAGTTCGGGGGTCAGCCTGGAGGAACTGATCCTCTTGCAAATCCGCAACCAGCTCCAGCCCGAGAAAGACGCCGGCTGCACCTCCTTTGCCCTGGCCCCGCACACCCCTGCTCACGGCTCGGTAGTGGGCCAGAACTGGGACAACGATCCGGCCCTCGATCCCTTCACCGTGGTGCTGACGCGCCAGCCGGCGGGCAAGCCGGCCTTGATGACCATCACCCAGGCCGGCCTGATCGCCTACATCGGCCTCAACTCTGAGGGCTTGGGCCTGTGCATGAACACCCTGCCGGCCCCCAGCCGGCCCCTGGGGGTGCCGCACTACTTCACGGTGCGTGGCATCTTCGAGGCCACTTCGTTGGAGGGGGCGGTCAAAGCGGTCTCCCGCGCAGAACGGGCCATCCCCGCCAACATCATCATCGCCTCCCCGCAGGGGCCGGCGGACCTGGAGGTCACGATGGACCAGGTCCACCTGCTGCGCGACCAGAGCCTGGTTACCCACACCAACCACTGTCTGCATCCCGACCTGGTCCCCATCAACGCCGACTTCCCCGAGCTGATCCAGTCCGGCCCGCGCAAGGCGCGCATCGACCATTTGCTGCAAGCAGCTGGCGGGCCGCTGGGCATCGAGACCCTCAAGCAGGCCCTGCGCGACCACCAGGACTATCCCTGTTCCATCTGCCGGCATCCCAACGACCATCCCACCAACGGTTTCTGGGTCAGCGTCTTCTCGGTGATCATCGAGGCCGACCAGGGGCGCATGCACCTTAGCCGGGGCAATCCCTGCACCCAGCCCTACGAGGTCTACAGCCTCAACTGAGCGGAGGCGATTTTGGCGCGATACCAGAGCGTGGGGATCACCGGGGCCAACGGCGTAGTCGGCCGGGTGCTGATGAAGGGGTTGGCTGGTGAATACCAGCTCAAAGCCTTCACCCGCCGGCCAGTGGACTTCCCTTCCACTCTGGTCAATTTCGAGCAGGCCAGCGAGGTGCGCGGCGCCTTTGCCGGATTGGAGGCGGTGATCCACCTGGCCGCAGATCCCAGTCCGGCGGCCCCCTGGGAGTCGGTGCGCGAGCACAACCTCGAAGGCATCTACCAGGTCTGCGAGGAGTGCGTGCGCTCCGGGGTGAAGCGGTTGATCTTCGCCTCCACCAACCACACCCAGCACGGCAACACCATCCGAACCACCCCCGAAACCCTGGACCCGCGCAAGCGCCTCCACATGCGGCTGAGCGACCCACCCAATCCCGATTCCCTCTACGCGGTGTCCAAACTCTTCGGGGAAAACATCGGCAAACTTTACAGCCAGCAGCAGGGCCTGGAATTCATCGGCCTGCGCATCGGCTGGATCGTCGAGGCCAATACCCCCCTGGTCATGCGCGGCACCCCGGCCGAGGACTACCTGCGGGCCATGTTCCTCAGCCACCGCGACTGCGTCGCGGCCCACCGCTGCGCCCTGGAGGTGGACACCCGGTACCTGCTGGCCTACGTGGTCAGCGACAACGACCGGCGGGTTTTTGACCTGGAGGAGACCCGCCGCGCTTTAGGCTTTGCGCCCCAGGACGACGCCGAGACCTATTTTACCGAGGTGCCGTGATGGAGCGGATCAACTACCACGGCTGGCCCAACTCCTGCCGACTGCACAACGACACCGTCGAGGTGGTGCTGCTGACTGCGGTGGGGCCGCGCCTCATTCGCTTTGGGTTCCTGGGCCAGGAGAACGAGTTCAAGGAGTACCCCGACCTGGCCGGCAAGACCGGCGGCGACCAGTGGCATATCTACGGGGGCCACCGGCTCTGGCACGCCCCCGAATCCAATCCGCGCACCTATCTGCCCGACAACAGCCCGGTGGAGGTGGAGGAACACCGCGACTTCGTCCGCCTGATCCAGCCTACCGAGCCGGGCACCGGCATCCAGAAGGAGATCGACGTCCACCTGGCCGCCACCGGGGCACAGGTGCACCTGACCCACCGCCTGCACAACCAGAGCCCCTGGCCGGTGCGCCTGGCCCCCTGGGCCCTGTCGGTGATGGCCCCTGGCGGCTGCGCCATCGCCCCTCTGCCGCCGTACGGGACGCACGGAGCGCATCTTTTGCCCACCCGCAGCCTGGCCCTGTGGCCCTACACCGACATGCAGGACCCCCGCTGGCACTGGGGCACCCGCCACCTCCTGTTGCGCCAGGACCCCCAGGCCGCCACCCCGCAGAAGGCCGGGCTCAACACCCCGGAGGGCTGGGTGGCCTACGCCCGCAACGGACATCTCTTCGTCGTGAAGTTCCACTACGCCGCCGGGGCCCAGTACCCGGACCTGGGCAGTTCGGTGGAGTTGTTCACCAACGAGGATATGCTCGAAGTGGAGACCCTGGGCCCCTTGGTCGAACTCACCCCGGGCAGCCAGGTCGAGCATGTGGAGTGCTGGTCCCTATTTGCGGGGGTTCAGGTGCCTTCCAGCGACGCCGAGGTCGAGGCCGAGGTGTTGCCCAGGGTGCGCGGGGACTGAGGATGGCAGGGCAGTCCTACGCAGCGCTCATGCAGCGCCTCCAGGCCCTCCCCGGGGTGCGGGAACTGGGCCGGACCGGGGAGTACCCGGTCTATGCGGTGGAGCAGGGAGACCGTCCCGACCTGCCCCCGGCCCTGCTCATCGGCGGTACCCACGGGGACGAGCCGGCCGGGACCGAGGCCGCGCTGGAGTTCTGCCGCCGAAGCGGTGGCCCCTGGCTGGACTCCTTTAACTTCCTGGTCGTCCCCTGCCTCAATCCCCACGGCTACGACCGCAACACCCGGCACAACGGCCAGGGCGTGGATATCAACTGGGCGTACCAGCGCGCCGACGTGCCCGAGATCCAGCTCGTGCGCCAGTTGGTGACTGGCCGGCGCTTCGCCTTTGTGGTGGATTTCCACGAGGACTGGGAGAGCCCTGGTTTCTATCTTTACGAATTGTACCGCAACCGCACGCCGGTGGGTCCGCAGCTTATGGAGAAGGTGTCGCGCCTCTGCCCGCTCAACACCCAGCCGGTGATCGAGGGCCAGCCGGCCAGGGGCGGGATCATCGTGCCCACGACCGAGAAACACGAGGAACTGCGCGGCCAGGGCATCCCCATCGTGCTCTTCGACCACCACACCGACCACCTGCTGACCACCGAGACCCCCACCTCCCTGTCTCTCGAACAGCGGGTGCAGGTCCAGTTGGCCGCCCTCGAAACCGTGGTCGAGGCCCAGCGCCGTTGAAAGCGCGCCCGCCCAAAAAAGCGCCGGCCCAACCGGTTGCCCTGCCCCTGCTCCAGCGCCTCGACCAGCAACTGGTGGGCTTGGGCTGGCGCCTGCTTCTGGGCCTGGGCCTGCTGGCCTTTCTGCTGGCGGCCTGGACCTTCGACCCCAAGCTGGCCCTCAGCGGCGACAACACCGAGTTCATGACCCTAGCCCGCAGCCTGGTCCAGGGCCAGGGCCTCAGCTATATCAGCCTGCCCGAGCCCAAGCCGGCCACCAAATACCCCTTTGGTTTCCCGCTGATGCTGGCCCCCCTCCAGTGGCTAGCCCCAGGCAACTATGCCGCCATGAACTGGCTGGTGGTGCTCTTCTTCGCCGGGTCTATTCCCTTGGTTTACCTGCTGGCCCGCGATGAGTGGGGCCGGCTGCCGGCTTTGGTAGTGGCCCTATGGTCGGCCACTCTTCCCGCACTGCTCGACTTCAGCCACCAGGTGATGTCCGAGATTCCCTATCTGCTCTTTTCCCTGTTGGCCTTGTGGTTGATCACCCGTTCGCTGAAACACCCTCAGCTACGGGGCAACTACTGGTTTATTGGAGGGTTTGCCTGTCTGATGTGGGCCTACTACCTGCGCGGTGTGGGTCTAGTGTTGGTGGTGGCCGTCTTCCTCTACCTCTTGCTGAGTCGTCATTACCGCCATGCCCTGATCCTGGGCGGCGGCGCTTTTTTGCTGGCCCTGCCCTGGTCCCTGCGCAACCGCGCTTTAGGCGACGAAGGGTCATATTTTAAACAGTTGCTCATGGTCAACCCCTACTATCCAGAGCGGGGCACACTAGATTTGGTGGGGCTCCTTGCCCGCATAAAGGAAAATTCCGGGGTGTACCTGGCCTATATTGTTCCCGATATGTTCCTGCCTGTAGGCGACTCCCCCGGAACCATCCTCAACCTCTGTTCAGTAATCTTACTGGCAACAGCCATTTGGGCTGTTGCCATATGTTTCCGTCAACAACGGCATCTGTTGCTTCTGCTATATGCTACCCTTTACCTGGGCACGGTTCTGGTGTGGCCAGAGCAGTGGGCTGCGGACCGTTTTTTAGTGCCTATTGTCCCGGTGCTGCTCTTCTTTGTGGTGCTGGTAGGGGCAGCGTTGTACCAGTGGCTGGCACAGCGAGGGTTGGGTGCCGTGGGCAAGGGCAGCCTGGGAGGTGCGCTGGTCCTGGTGCTAACGTTTAACCTGGCAAGGTCGAGCAAGCTGGACCAAGCTGGCGAAGCGGATTACCGCCCGGCCTGGAAAAACTACTACGAGGCCGGCCTTTGGCTTAAGGCCAACACTCCGCGTGAAGCAGTGATCAGTTGCCGCAAGGACTACTGGCTTTACATCGTCGCCGACCGTCCCTGCATGGTCTACCCCTTCAAGGAACCTGAGGAAGTGATCGCCAGCCTGGAGGAACAAGGGGTGGATTACGTGGTGGTCGACCAGTTGGTACAGGAGGGCTACAACTCGACGCCCAAATTCCTGATCCCTGCCATCGAGAAATACCCGGAGCGCTTTGAATTGGCCTGGGAACAACCAGGGTCCTACACTTTTATCTTTCGCTTTCTGCCCAAATCCTGGATTCAATGAAGATTTTTCTGTAAATGGCAGTGTCAGGCTTCAGCGGCGATCTCTGGAAACATCAGGGCAACCTGGTTGAGGGCAGCCTTCCAGTCTCGGATGGGTTGTAAAGCCATACGGTAAAATTGGCAGTGGATTGGTGGTTACCCAGCCACTTTAGCGATCCGAGCATCTTTCCGGTCGTGCCGCACTTGGGACGGCGGTCGGTAGCCGTGGCGTTTTAGGATCGACTGGGTGTTGTGTTGCTCTTTGAAAGCCAGCAGCGCCAGCCTCAGTTCCTTGATGGTATCGAAGGTTCTCACCCACAGCAGGTTTTCCTTGAGCAGGCGGATGAAGCGCTCGGCACAGCCATTGCCCTGCGGTTCGCGAAAGAAACTGGGGGAGGATTGGATGCCGAGGAAGTGGAGTTCCCGCTGGAAGTGATCGGCCAGATAGGCCGAGCCCTGATCATGGCGCACCGCCAGGCCTGTGGCGACCTGGTGCTCATAGCCACCGAAATGGTGGCGTACCCCCTGACGAATCGGCTCCAGGGCTTCGAAGCGGTTACCCGATGCTGAAGCATGGATACCCACACATTCGCAGTTGCAGTGATCGACGCTGACAAAAACAAAGGCCTGGCCCTCTTCGCGGGTAATCGTCGTGGTACCATCGGTGCCCCACATCAGGTCTGGCAAGGCGGTGATGATGGTGCTATCGTGGGCCATGGGGATGACCAGTGCGACCTGGCGCTTGCAGGTTCTGGTCCCGCATCAGTCGCCGCACCCGCACCTTCGAGGTGCGCACCTCCCGCCAGCGCAACTGCGCCCAGACGTTGCGGTGACTCTCCCCGTGAAAGGGCGAAGCGGCGAGCACCTGGCGAATATGTCCCACCAACACCTCATCGCTGCAGGGACCTTTCGGTCCGCGTCGGGCAGGCCACCCGGCCATCGACTGCAAGGACCGTGCCGCCTGATGCCGTTGAGCATACACCGTCGAACGATTGATCCCCCACACCTGGCAGACACGTTGCAGCCCATAGACCTTGCGGAGGGAGCGTGAGCAGGCTGTACTCATGGCTTCAATCTCCCAACCACCAAAGGGCGGCCACTGGCCTGCCGCTGGACCTGGTGGTGCAACAGCTCATTGGCAATCGTCAACTCGCCGATCTTGGCCTGCAGGTCTTTGATCTGCTCTTCCCGCTGGTCGGCCGGGCGTTGCTGCAAGGCCAACTGCCCGCCGCACAGGAAGTCTTCCCGCCACTGGCTCAATAGCGCCGCCACCACCCCATACTCCCGCGACAGCAAATCCAAGTCCTCGCCTCGAAGAAGACGTACCACCGCTTCCGTTTTGCGCCGCGCCGAGAATCGCCCATTCTCTGCATTCCTATTCTTCCTGGCCATCAGACAGACTCCTTTCCAGGGCAAAGATAACCCCAAAAGACTGTCCAATATACTGGGGCGATCCAACCCAAACAAATCCAACTAATGTGGGCTCTTCTCTTCTTGGCGATGATACTGGATATACCACTTGATCACCTCGGCCGTAACCTGATCCCCTACCGTGCGGGCAAGGTACTCGTCCGGCCAAAACTGCCCTCCCCACAACTCGCGTTTCACCTCGGGGTGTTCCTGAAACATCCGGCTCGCCGAAATGCTCTTAAGCAGACCAACCATCTGGGAAATCGAATAGCGCGGTGGAAACGACAAAGAGATATGCCCATGATTCTTGGCTACCTCCACCTCCTCAATCACAAAATCGAAATCTTCGACAACCCGGTAAAACAGCTCCCGTACTGCCTTTAGCACGTCGCCCCGCAAGATCCACTTCCGATCCTTGGGAGCCCACACCAGATGATATTGGGTGTCAAGGACTGCATGACTGGTTCTTCCAACCACCATCGTACACCTCCAACGGTGGCTGGAACGGTATACGTTAAGCAGTTTTTGCTTTCCTGCGGCAAGCAGAACTCTTCCTCCCCTTCCAAAGGAAGGGGCATCCAGGTTCTAGTGACTACGTGAATATTGTCTGTTATTCCCTCTCCACTTCCCCTGTCTCCATTTTTTGCCCCTACTCCGCACCTCCCAGTACAGCAGTGTCAACCCCAGCGTCTCCAGCGACGCGGCGAAATCGTGCGCTGTATGATTATGATGGTGTGGGCCTTCCCTCACCCGGCACCGGGGCCTCGCGTCGGATCAGGCCGCGATCTTTTAATTCATCCCAGTAGGCTGGGGGGATCTTTTTACCGAGCAGCTCAAAGTTTTCGTCCATCCGCGCCGGCTGCCGGGTACCGGGGATGATGCAGGTGATGGCCGGGTGGGCCAGGGCGAACTGCGAGGCGGCGGCTTTGATGTTGACCTGGTGGCGGGCCGAGACCTCCTCAAGCTGCCGCGCCTTCTCGATGACCTGAGGCGGCGCGTCGGCGTAGTTGTACTTGCTGCCCTGTTGGGCGCCCTTGGCCAGGATGCCGCTGTTGTACGTGCCTCCGGCCATGATGCCGATTTTCTTCTCGATGCACAGAGGCAACAGTTCGTCCATGGCCTCCTGTTCGAGCAGGCTGTAACGGCCGGCCAGCAGGAAGCAGTCGAAACGCCCCTCCCGGGCAAAGCGGGCCAGCATCTCCCACTGGTTCATGCCGGCGCTCACCCCGCGAATAACCCCCTGGCTGCGCAGCTTGTCGATGGCCGGGTACGCGCCCTTGATCGCCTGTTCGTAGTGGTCGTCCGGGTCGTGGAGGTGCAGCACGTCGATCCGATCCAGGCTTAGCCTTTCGAGGCTGCTCTCGAAGGAGCGCATCACCCCGTCATAGCTGAAGTCGAAGACCGGCTTGCAGGGAGGCGGGTTCTCGAAGATCTCCTGGCCCGGCTCCTTACCCTCGGTGGGCACCAGGATGCGGCCCACCTTAGTGGCCAGCACGTAGGAATCCCGCGGCACCCCTTTGAGGGCCCGGCCCAAGCGCATCTCGCTCTTGCCCGAGCCGTAGAGGGGAGCGGTGTCGAAGAGGTTGAGGCCCAGGGCCAGGGCACGGCGCACCACGGCCTCGGCCTGCTCCTCGGGGATGTCCCCGTACAGGCCGCCCAGGGCCGCGCAGCCCAGGCCCAGGCGTGTCACTTGCAGGCCAGTTGCGCCCAATTCTTTTGTTTCTCGCGGATTCATGGTCCTCTCTAGAATAATGATGCGGTGTCAGTAGTCCCACGCCCAGTTCACCGCCACTGAAGGCAGCAGGCGGAACGAGTACTTGGGCACGGCGTAGGACTGAAATCCGCCCTCGGGCAGGTGGAGCAGGTTGTACTCGTAGGCGCGCACTTTGCCGTGGTGGTACAGGTTGATCACCTACACAAAGGCTGAGATTTTGCCTTTGGAAATGTCGAAGTAACGGCGGAGACGCAGATCCGACCGGTGGAAGGCCGGATAGTTGCATCCATAGAGCTTCCCGGCTTCTGCGTACACATAGCGCCGGCCATCGGGCAGGGTGCCGACACCCACCACCCTTTCAGTATAGGGCCAGCCGCTGCGGTACTGCCAGGCCAGGTTCAGGTGCCATTTGGCGATGGAACAGTAGTTTGCGTCCAGGTAGATAGTATGGCGCTGGTCATAGCTGCCCGGCAGCTCCCGCGCCAGGGCGAGCTGGCCGCCGGCCCAGCGCACGGTCGAGAACGGTTCGCGGCTCCAGGCCAGGCCATATTTGGCCCACCAGGCAAGTTTTTCTCCCGCACCCTGTTTGAGATAGAATTCCAGGCCTTTGTCCGTGGCCCCCTTCAGGTCGATGGCCACCCGGTCGTCCTGCAACTCTGGAAAGATCTCGATCCCGTCCCGCCAGTTGCGGTACACCGGGCGCAGGTGCGCGCCCTTGTTGTAGTACCCCTCCACCCGCAACTGCGGCCCGCGCACCAAGCGGTGCTCCAGTCCTAACACCCAGTGGGTGGACTGTTCCGCGGGATAGAACTCCCGCTCGCCCTCCTGCACTCGCAACTGGGTGATCCCCTGCGACTGGTAAAAACGCCCCCAGCCGGCGCGCAGCGAACACTGTCTGCCCAGCACCTAAACCAGGTTGAGCCGCGGGCTGACTTGGCCACCCTCTGCATAGGGGGCGCGGTCATAACGCAGGCCTGCCTCTGCCTTGAGGGGGGCGGTCAGCGAGATGCGGGTGGCCAGGTACCCGGCGCACCCGGTTGCCCGAGGGCGCCAGCACTGCTTGGGTGGTGTTGGTCCATTGGCGGAGGCCGTCGGCCAGGGCCAGGTCCCATACGCTCAGGCTCAGGTAGTCGTAGTGGGTAGACAGCCGCCGCAGGTCCACCCCTCCCTTGAGGAAGAGCCGTTCGTCCTCCTCCCAGCTCCAGTCCTGCTTGAGACCCCATCAATCGGAAACGCGCTGGTCGCTGACCTGGAACTGGAAGTCCAGTAGGTCGCGCTCGCCTTTGAACCCCAACCCTTCCCGGCAATGGTCCCCCTGCCCGTGCGGCAACAGGGTCTGGGCAACCAGGCGAGGCCCGAAGACAGAGTTGAGAGTCAGCCAGGCGTAGGTATTTTAGTACTTGGTGTCCGAAACATCAGCATCGTCCTCGACAAAGTGCATCCGGTCCTGGGCCCCATAAAATGGGCTCCCAGGGTATGGTGCGCGCCGAGGCATTACTCGGCCTTGGCCAGCGCATCACAGTAGGTGAGCCGGGGAGCATTTTCCTCGCCCATCAGGTCCAACACCACATCCAGGTACCCGCGCCGGATGGAGACCATCCAGTTGCCCCGCGCTGAGCTGCCCCGGGCAAAGACCCGGATGTTCATCAGGCCCACCCCAGCCCCCCATCTGTGACTGGACGGGGGGCGGGCGGACTTGATATTGAACACCCCACTGCGCCGATCGCCGTACTCGGCGGGAAACCCCCCGGTCAACAGCTCCACTCCATCAATCAGCGACACGTCCACGATGCTCAGCCCCCCGCCGTTGATTTCCTTGAGATGGAAGGGGTCGTTCAGTTCCAGCACATCCAAGAGCACCAGTACCTGGTCGTGCTCGCCGCCGCGCACCGTGAACCTGGCCGAAAAATCATCACCGGCTACCCCAGGCAGGTGGACCACCGCCCGGTAGAGGTCATCGCCGAACTAGGGGATGCTCTGGAGTTCCTCGCGGGTGAGAGCCTGGCTGGCGGCCGGCTCAGTGCAGTTGATGGCCAAGCGGCCGGGGGTGACGCTGATCTCGCTGAGGGAAATGGGTTTCTCGGACGGCTCCACCACCTCCTCGGCCAGGCCCTGGATATCGAGGGTGATGCCCTCGATGCGGACCGGCTGGTAGCCGATATAGGTGGCCTGCAGGGTGTGGGGGCCAGAGCCCAACACTTTGAAGACAAACCGGCCCTGGGCATCGCTCAGGGCCCCGACCCCGGTGCCGGCGACCCAGACGCTAGCCTCGGCCAGGGGCGCGCGGCTCTTTGCCTCCACCACCTGTCCCTGGATCTGCCCGGAGGGCACGGCGGCCCGGCCCGGTATGGCCCACAGCCAGACCGCCAACATCCCGGCAAGCAGCATCCACTTCTCTTGCTTCTCCACGGCTGCCCTTTCTGAGTTCACCGCTGGAACAGCAGTAAGGTACTACATCCCCCCCAGGGCCAAAATAGCTCTGCTTGACCGGGATATGGCCAATAATTACATTATCGACGCCCCGGCGGTAACTCAGCCTCTAATATCTGAAAGCCTCGTCCTCTCCGCTTCCCCCTGCACGCACGGTTATGAGAGTATTGGTCACCGGCGCCCACGGCCTCCTTGGGCGCAGCCTGCTGGAGCCGGATTTCGACGCCGAGATGATCGGCTGCGGCCGCGGGCAAACCCCGGTGGGCAGGAGGGCCTACCACCCGGTCGAACTGAGCGATCCGCGGGCGGTTTTCTCCCTGGTGGAAAAGGTGAGGCCCGACTGGGTCATCCATACCGCGGCTCTCACCGACGTGGACCGCTGCGAAGTCGACCAGCCCCTTGCCCGCCAGATCAACCTGGTAGTCGTCGAGCATCTGGCCTCGGCCTGCCGGCAACTGGGGGTGGGCCTGGCCCAGCTCTCCACCGACTACGTCTTCGACGGCCGCCAGGGGCCCTATGGCGAAAAGGACCCGACCAACCCGCTTTCGCACTACGGAACCCTCAAGCTCCACAGCGAGGGGGTGGTCCTGCAGCAAGGGCTCAGGGGGCTGGTGCTGCGCACCCTGTGGCTCTATGGGTACCTCCCCGACACCCGGCGCAATCTGGTAACCTGGCCTCTGGAAGTGCTGGGCCGGGGCCAACAACTAAAGATAGTGGATGACCAGTGGGGCAATCCCACCTGGGTCCACGACCTGGCCCAGGTGCTGGTGGAACTGTGCCGGCGCCAGGTCCAGGGCCTCTTCCACCTGGGCGGGGCCACGTACCTGACCCGGTACCAGCTCACCCGGGAACTGGCCTGCTTCTTTGGCCTGGATCCCGACTTGGTGCAGCCCACCACCACTGCCGCTGCCGGCCAGAAGGCCCCCCGCCCCCTGCGCTCGGGGCTGCGCACACAGGCCCTGGAATCCGTATTGGGCTTTGCGCCGCTGAGCCTGTCCCAGGGCCTGGAGTGCCTGGCCGGCCAGGATGATTTTCGCCGCGCCTTTCCCACCCTCTGTTGAACAGGTTGCCCGGGCCATGACCGAAACGCCCCTCCGGGTCTCGCTGATCACCCCCACCTACAACGAACGCGAGAACATCGCCCTGCTGGCCCAGGAAATCTTCCAGACTCTGGCACAGGCCCCCGACATCGACCTGGAGCTGATCGTGGTGGACGACAACTCCCCCGACGGCACCGGCCAGGCCGCCGAGGCCCTGACCGCCCACTATCCTGTAAAGGTGGTGCATCGACCTGGCAAATTGGGACTGGGCTCGGCGGTGATGGCTGGCTTCGCTCGCTCGGACCGACCCCTGCTGGGGGTAATCGACGCGGACCTGAGCCACGACCCGGCCATCCTCCCGCAACTGATCTACGGCCTGCGCAAACATGACCTGACCTTTGGCAGCCGCTTCGGCCAGACCAGCGTGGTCGAGCGCTGGGCCTGGCACCGCAAGATGATCTCCATGCTGGGAGTGGGCGCCGCCCGGCTTTTGACCGGGGCCGAAGACCCGCTCTCGGGCTATTTCTTTTTGCGCCGCGAGGTGATCGCGGGCATGCAGCTCACCTCCTCGGGGTACAAAATCTTCCTGGAGATCCTGGTCAAGGGGCACTGGCGCGGGCTGATGTCCGTGCCCTTTATCTTCCGAAACCGGCAGTTCAGTAGCAGCAAGCTCAACCTGCGCGAGCATCTGCTCTTCGCCAAGCAGTTGCTATACTTCACCTGCTACCGCCTCTTCCGGCGGGGCCGACCCTCTGCCGGAGGCGGGGCCTGATGGATCTAAGCGTGGTGCTGGTCAGCTACAACACCCGCGACCTGCTGGAGCAGGCCCTGCGCACCGCCCTGGAGGCGGCGGCCGGCCTGCGGGTGGAGGTGTTCGTGGTGGACAACGCCTCGCGCGATGGCAGCGCCGAGATGGTGGCCGCCAAGTTCCCCCACGTCAAACTGATCCGCAGCCCCCGCAACCTCGGCTTCGCCGGGGGCAACAACCTGGCTCTCCGGCAGGTGCAGGGCCGCCACGTGCTGCTGCTCAACACCGATACTGTGGTGCGCCGCGACACCCTGACTCACCTAGTCGGCTTTCTCGACGCCCACCCCGAGGCCGGGGCCGTGGGCTGCAAGATCCTCAACCCGGACGGCACCCTGCAGCTGGCCTGCCGCCGCGGCTTCCCCACCCCGATGGCCGCCTTCTGCAAGGTCTGCGGGCTCAGCCGCCTCTTTCCGCGCAGCCGGCGTCTGGCCGCATACAACCTCACCTACCTCGACCCCGAGCAGACCAACGAGGTGGACGCCCTCTCCGGCTCCTGCATGATGGTGCGCAAGGCGGCCATGGACCAGGTGGGCCTGCTCGACGAGGACTATTTCATGTACGGGGAGGACCTGGACTGGTGCTACCGCCTGAGCCAGGCCGGCTGGAGGATCTACTACGATCCGGGCACCGCCATCGTCCACTTCAAGGGCGAGAGCGGCCGGGCCGAGCAGATGAAGGTGCTCTACCGCTTCTACGAGGCCATGTCCATCTTTGTGCGCAAACACATGCAGCGGCGCTACCGCTTCTTTCCGCTCTGGCTGCTGCACGTGGGCATCGCCCTCTACGGCCTGGGCTCCCTGGGCCGGCGCCTGGGCCGGCGCCTGGCCCTGCCCGCCTTCGACGGGCTGCTGGTGCTGACAGGGCTCAAGCTGGGCATCGCTCTGCGCTACCACTCCGGCCTGACCCCGGTCATCCACAGCATCGAGCGCCTGGGCAACCAACTGGGCATCGGGGTCCATCCCACCCGCTGGCTCACCCCCCCGCCCTACACCGACCTGCAGTGGTTCGTGGTCTACGCCGGCTCGACGGCCACCTGGCTGCTGGCCTTCTACCTGCTGGGCCTGTACGACCGCCACCGCCTCTCTGCGGCCCGGGCGGCCTGGGCGGTAAGCGCCGGTTTCGCCGGGGTGGTGATGGTGGTTTTCTTTTTCAAGGCGTACAACTTCTCGCGGCTGGCCGCCGGGGCGGCCTGGTTCTTCAACATCGCCCTGGTAGCCGGCTGGCGCCTGGCGGCCGGGCGCCTTGACCAAACGCGCCGCCTGGGCCGGCGGCGCCTGCTGGTGGTGGGCACCGAGCCGCTGGTAATCCAGTTCCTGGATCACCTGAAGGCCTATCCGCAATGGGAGGTGGTGGGGCTGGTGGGCTTGAGCCCGGAGTGGCGCGGCCAGCGCCTGGCCGACAAGCAGGTGCTGGGCCTGGTGGAGGAACTGCCCCAGTTGCTGCACGACTACGAGATCACCGAGTTGGTCTTCACCGAAAGCGCCCTGGCCCATGCCCTACCCCAGACTCGGCAAGGCTGGCGGCGGCGGCTGCGGCTCCACGTGCTGCCCGGCTCCTTTGACGAGTTGGCCGCCGGGCGCGGTCCCGGCTCGCCCGCCGAACCACCCCTGGTCGAGATCTCCACCCGGGGCTGAGTCCTCGCCCCCCGCTTGCCCGGTGCGGGCCTTTGGCCCTATGTTCTGAGCCTTTGGATGGCGCCTATGCCACCTCACAAACGCCTGATCATCCTCGGCTGCGCGGTCCTGACCATATTCGGCCTGGCGGAGTCCCACCACCGGAGCGGGTTGGACGCCGAGGTGCGCCCGGAGCTGCAGCTGATCGCCGAGGTGCGCGACAAGATTCACCGCTATTACGTCGAACCCGTGGACAGCCTGCGCATCCTCGAAGGGGCCGTGGACGGCATGGCCGAGGCCCTGGCCCAGGGGGAGGCAGGCATCCAGGATTCCAGCGCCCTGGCCGAGGCCGACAGCCTGCTGGGCAACCGCCCCTCGCTGGGCAACCGCGCCCAGTTGGAATTGCTCGCCCGCACCCTCGACCGGCTGAGCCTTATACGCCAAGTCCCCTACCCCGCCGATTCCCTGGCCCGCGCCGCGGTGAGCGGCATGTTGATCGCCCTGGACCCGCACTCCAGCTACCTCGACCCCCAGGAGTCAGAGGAGATGATGGAGCGCTTCCAGGCCCACTTCGAGGGCATCGGCATCTACTTCGACATCCACCAGGGCAAGCTGGTGGTCATCTCCCCCATCGAGGGCTCTCCTTCCTACGGAAGGCTGCGGGCCGGCGACCACATCACCGCCATCGACGGGGCCTCCACCGAGGGGATCACCAACGACCAGGTGATGCAAAAACTGCGCGGCCCGCGCGGCACCCGGGTACAGGTGCGGGTGGCCCGCCCTGGAGTGGAGGGACCCCTCGACATCACCCTAACTAGGGACCGTATCCCCGTCTACAGCGTGCCCTACGCCTTCATGTTGGGAGAGGGGACCGGCTATATCCGCATCACCCGCTTTGCCGAGCAAACCGGAGAGGAACTGGGCCAGGCCCTCAGCCAGCTCTCCGAGCAGGGCCTGGAACGGCTGGTGCTGGACCTGCGGGGCAACGGCGGGGGGTTCCTCTCCCAGGCCGTGGAGGTGGCCGACCACTTCCTCGACCGGGGCCAGTTGATCGTGTACACCGAAGGCCGCGAGCCCGGTTCGCGCATCGACTACAAGGACGAGAACCCACTGGAGGGGGACCCTCTCTCCCTGGTGGTGCTAATCGACCACGGCAGTGCAAGCGCCTCCGAGATCGTCGCCGGCGCCATCCAGGACCTGGACCTGGGCCTGATCGCCGGCCAGACCAGCTTTGGCAAGGGCCTGGTGCAGGAGCAGTTCCCCCTCTCCAGCAACGGCGGGCTGATGCTCCTGACCGTGGCCCGCTACTTCACCCCGCTGGGCCGCCTGATCCAGCGGCCCTATACCTACGACCTGCTAGCCTATATTGAGGCTGGCCTCGACACGGTGGACGACAACGCCGTGGACAGTCTGCGCGCCGATGCCCCGGTCTTTCACACCGCCGCGGGCCGGGCGGTTTACGGGGGGGGCGGCATCACCCCAGACGTGGCCATCAAACCAGAGCCCATGGCTAACTTTGCCGAGGAACTGCTGGCCAACGGGGCGACCTTTGACTTTGGCAGCCGCTGGGTGGGCCGCCACCGCGACTGGCCCGCTCGTTTCGAGGACTTCCTCGCTAACTACCGGATCTCCGGCCAGGTCCTGGCCGAATTCCTCACCTTCCTGCGCCAAGAGAAAAAGCTCCAGGTAGAGGACAGCACCTTTGCCGCCCACCGGCAGTTCGTGGCCGGGGAGTTAAAAGCCGAGTTCGCCCGCGGGCTGTGGGGCGACGAGCAGCGCTACCGGGTGCTCCTCGAAAGCGACGAGGAGGTGAGCCAGGCCCTGCGGCTCTTTGGGCAGGCCGACGCCCTGCGCCTGGCCCACACCAGCCGCTGATTTGACTCAGGTCGGGGGTTTTTTATTAGTTTAGGGGCGCGCGGCACAAGCGCCCGCTGCGGAGGGTAGACAATGAACGAACAGCGATTGCAGGTGGCAGGCGGCCGCGAGATCGTCCTGCCCATGAGCAAGGCGGTGGAGATCAGCATCCGCAGCCTGAAGATCCGTTTCGGCCGCTCCCTGATCACCACCAGCGGCATCATCCTGGCCATCGCCTTTCTGATGTCCGTGTGGAGCAGCAACGCCCTGATCGGCAGCCTTAAGGAGGCCAACAAGAGCGAGATCAACCTGCTGCTCCAGAAGAACGGCATCGAGACCGCCTCGGCCGAGGGCGGCCGCTCCTCGGCCGACGCCCGGGCCCAGGCCCAGGAGGAACGGTCCAAGCAGACCTGGCTCATCGGCCTGTCGCTGCTGGTGTGCGTGGTGGGCATCGCCAACGCCATGCTCATGTCGGTGACCGAGCGCTTCCGCGAGATCGGCACCATGAAGTGCCTGGGGGCCCTGGATTCCTTCATTATCAAGCTCTTCCTGCTCGAATCCACCTTCCAGGGGGTGGTGGGTACTACCATTGGCATCGCCATTGGCCTCCTGATGACCCTGGGCCTGAACCTGCTGGCCTACGGGGGGTACGTTTTCTCCTACTTCCCGGTGGGGGGCATCCTGCAGTCGGTGCTGGCCTCCCTCGTAGCCGGTACTTTGCTGTCCCTCGTGGGGGCCATGCTGCCGGCATACAAGGCGGCCAAGATGGAGCCGGTCGAAGCCATGCGTTCGGACACCTGAGAGGAGCATCCCCGATGTCAACAGTGGAAAAGACCCCCTCCGAGGAACAGCGCACCGTGGTGCGCACCCAGCAAGTCAAGAAGATCTACAAGATGGGCAACACCGAGGTCCAGGCCCTGCGCGGGGTGGATCTGGAAATATACACCGGCGAGTACCTCTCGCTGATGGGCCCCTCGGGATCGGGCAAGAGCACCCTGTTCAACATGGTCGGCGGCCTCGACAAACCGTCAGAGGGCAAGGTCTACATCGACGAGGTGGACGTGGCCCAGCTTGATGCCTACGAGCTGGCCTGGCTGCGCTGCCGCAAGATCGGCTACATCTTCCAGTCATTCAACCTGATCCCGGTAATGACCGCCCTGGAGAACGTCACCCTGCCCATGGTCTTCGCCGGCCTGACCAGCGATGAGTCGCGCGACAAAGGCATGGTGCTGCTCGAAAAGGTGGGGCTGGGAGAGCGGCACTCCCACAAGCCCTACGAGCTGTCGGGCGGCCAGCAGCAGCGGGTGGCCGTGGCCCGGGCCCTAGCCAACGACCCGGCCGTGGTCCTGGCCGACGAGCCCACCGCCAACCTCGACCTGCGCACCGGCACCGAGATTATCGAACTGCTCAAGGAGATGAACGCGTCCTCCGGGGTGACCATCATCTCGGCCACCCACGATCACAAGATGCTCAGCGTCTCGGACCGGGTGGTGTGGATCAAGGACGGCCAGGTGGAACGCATCGCCGACCGCGCCGACCTCGACATCGAAGTCACCCAGGTAGGCGGGGAAGAGCAGTAGCAGCAGGAAGCACAAACGCGCGTGAAACCGGCGGGAGCAACAACCTCGCCGGTTTTTTTTGCGACCCTTCGGTCGAAACACCCCCGCCTTTCGACCATTTGGTCGAGCCGGCGAACGCCTGCCTCCTTTGAAGAAAAAGCCAATCGTTTTAGCTTTCAGTACTTGGCCGGCCTCCTGCCCCAGGCGGTCCCGACTGGCACTGCTTGTGGTCCGTACCCCACGTTGCTCGGTCGCCCGCACCGCCAGGAGGTAGCCATGCGGTTCTGCGGAGTGTTGAAGGCCCTACTAGCCTCGGCCTCCCTCGCCGTCGACCAGCCAGCCGCGCCGCCCGCAGCGGCTCTCGGCAAAAAAGAGCCCCCCGGCTTTGTCGATGCCAACCGCGACGGGGTCAACGACATCACCGGCCTGCGGCACACCCGGACCTCGCGGCGCGGCCATCGCTACGGGCGCATCGCCGAGAAACTGCGCCAGTCCCTCGACCTGGGGCTCGACCAGAAGCGCCGCGACCGCTGGCGGCTGCTGGAGCTGGCACTCGTTCGCTAATTCCAGCCCGCCGGCGGCCCCGGCTTTGAGGCGGGTCTGCGCTGGTCCCGCTGCCGCAAAGACTCTAACGGCCCTTACTACGACGCCGAGGTCAATACCTACTCGGCCAGCCTCGAGCACGCCTTCTAAGTCACTACTCCCGGTTCCTGATTCCGTATTTCTTAAGCTTGTAGCGCGGGTTCCGCTCGGTCAGGGTGTGCGTCGCCGCCCGGGGCGGGCGCCTCGGGGCGCAGGAGCTCGGAGGGCAGGTCCCGCGTGGTGATGCTGGCGTCGCGGGCCATGACCACGGCCCGCTCGACGAGGTTTTGCAGTTCCCACACGTTGCCCGGATAGCTATGGCGCATCAGCGCGTCCATGGCCTCGCGCAAAGAACTCGCCAAGTGCCCGCCGCTATCGCGGCCACAATGTTCCAGAAAGGCGTTGGCCAGCAGCGGGGTGTCGCCCCGCCGCTTGCGTAGGGGCGGCAGGTGTACCCCCACCACGTTGAGGCGGTAGAACAGATCCTTGTGGAACTGCCCCCCGCACCCTCTCCTCCAGATCGCGGTGGGTGCTGGACCTCCAGGGGGATCTCGGCCACCTCGTCGATGAAGAGGGTGCCGCCCTGGGCCTGCTCGAACCGCCCGCGGCGCTGGCGCTCCGCCGCGGTGAAGGCCCCCTTTCTCGTGGCCTAAGAGTTCGCTCTCCACCAGGTTCTGGCTGAGAGCGGCGCGGGCAATCACACTGAGGGCCTGCTGCATTCCGGGGTCTTCGGAAAGGATGCCCTCAACTGCTTCGCGGGGGCCGACTGCCAGGGCCAACCAGAGGCCGCTGGTTGACCTTGGTCCGGAAATGATCTTTTGTATGCCCAGACGCGCTGCTCCCTCCTCCTCCCAGTAACCAGGATATGCATAGTTTAAAGGACAAGGTCGCCATCCTGACCGGCGCGGCCTCAGGTATTAGCCGCGGCACCGCCTAACTCTTCGCCGAACACGGGGCCAGACTGGTACTGGTGGACCGCGACGAGGCCGGCCTGGCCGAGACCCTGGGGCGGTTGAAGATGCCGGGAGCCACAGCCATTGCCGTGTGCGCCGATGTCTCGCTGTCGGCCACCAACGCGCGGGCGGTCGCCGCAGGCCTGGAGACCTTTGGCCAGATCGACGCGGTCTTCAACAACGCCTGCATCATGCCCTACGGCGACCTGCAGCAGGTGCGCGAGGAGACCAGGGACGAGATGCAGGCGGTCAACGTCAAGGCCATGTTCCTGATGTGCAAGGCCGTGATCTTCCACATGCTCGGGCGGGGGAGCGGGTCCATCATCAAGACCTCCTAAGTGATGGCTACCCTCACCGAGCCGGGGTACGAGGCGTATACCACCTCCAAGGCCGGGGTCCTCGGCCTGAGCAAGGCCCTGGCTGTCTCCTATGATGAACACGGCATCCGCCTCAACGCCCTCTGCCCCTGCTGGGTGGAGACCCCCATGAACCTCAAGGTGGCCGAGGACCTGGGCGGCATGGGCAAGCTCTACCCCTTCGTCAACCGGCAGCAGGCCCTGGGCCGCATGGCCTCCACCCGCGAGGTCGCTTAGGCCGTGCTCTTCCTGGCCTCCGACGAATCCAGTGCCGTGAGCGGCCGCGCCCTTTATGTAGATGGGGCGTCGACCGCGGCGATCTGATCCCCTTGACAGGGCCAGGGGAGGCTTGTATCTTGAAAATACCAAATTTTCACGCTGGCCGAGGATCGAAGACATGAAACTCCCCATTGTCCACAACAACCGCTGGTGGCGCTCCTGGCCATATAGCCGGAGTCATGACGTAGTGCGTCCACCCCACAGCGCGTAACAGCCGATCCATCGGAGCAAACAAAAACCGCGGGTGCACCTAGAGCGCCTGCGGTTACTTTTTTTATAGACAGGAGAGTCCCATGTCTACCTTTACTACGACCGGCGGAGTCGAGATCACCCGCACCGTCGCGGAGTTGCCCGTCGTCGGCGCCCTGGACCTGTTCCTGGCGCGGCTGGACGCCCACCGGGGCGCAGTCTTCGCCAGCGGCTACGAATACCCGGGGCGGTACAGCCGCTGGGACATCGGCTTCGTCGATCCGCCGGTGGAGTTGGTGGCCAGGGGCCACGACTTCACCGTCCGGGCCCTCAACGAGCGGGGCATACCCCTTTTGCAGCTCTTCCGCCAGGGGATCGAGGGCCATCGCCACCTGGGCGCCCTGGAGGGAAACGATACCGAGCTGCGCGGCCAGGTGTCCCCCATGCCGCCGCATTTCCCCGAGGAGGAGCGCTCCAAGCAGCCCACCATCTTCAGCCTGCTACGCGCCCTGGTCTGGCAGTTCGGGGCCCCTGTCGAGCCGCACCTCGGTTTCTACGGGGCGATGGGCTATGACCTGGTCTTCCAGTTCGAGCCCATAACCTTGCGCCACCAGCGGCCAGCCCAGCATCCCGACCTGCACCTCTTTCTGCCCGACGACCTGATCGTTGTCGATCACCGAAAGGAGCAGGCGCTGCGCTACTCCTACGACTTCCGCCAGGGCTCCCTCTCCACCCATGGCCTGGCCGGGGCCGGCCAGGCCATGCCCGCGGCCAAAGGCAGGCCCACGGCGCTGGAGAGCGACCACGCCCCCGGCGAGTACGCCGCCAAGGTGCGCCGGATCATTGAGGGCACCCGGCGCGGCGACTTTTTCGAGGTGGTGCCCAGCCAGGTGCTCAGCGCTGGGTACGGGGGAACGCCCAGCGACCTCTTCGCCAATATCCGCCGCACCAACCCCAGCCCGTACGAGTTCCTCATCAACCTTGGAAAGGAGCAACTAGTGGGCGCCTCTCCCGAGATGTTCGTGCGGGTGGAGGGTAGCCAGGTGGAGACATGCCCCATCTCGGGCACCATCCGGCGCGGTTCCTCGCCCATCGAGGATGCCGAACAGATTCTGACGCTGCTCAACTCCCAGAAGGACGAGGCCGAGTTGACCATGTGCACCGACGTGGACCGCAACGACAAGGCCCGGGTCTGCCAGGCCGGCAGCGTGCGAGTGCTGGGCCGGCGGCTGATCGAGACCTACTCGCGGCTCATCCATACCGTCGATCATGTCGTAGGGGAATTGCGCCCAGGCTTCGACGCCTTCGACGCCCTGCTCTCCCACATGTGGGCCGTCACCCTGACCGGGGCGCCCAAGCCGGCGGCCATGCAGATGATCGAGCACCTCGAAAACTCGGCCCGCCGCTGGTATGGCGGCTGCGTGGGCATGCTCAGCTTCAACGGCAATATCAACACCGGCATCACCATCCGCACCGTGCACCTGGAGGACGGGGTGGCCCGGGTGCGGGTGGGGGCCACCATCCTCTGCGATTCGGACCCGGACGAGGAGGAGATCGAGACCCGCACCAAGGCCGAGGCCTTCACCAACGCGGTGCTACAGCTGGCCCCGCCGGCCCCGCCCAGCACCCCCGCCCTGCGGGCCACTGGTTCCGGCCGCAAGGTGCTCTTTGTCGATAACCGCGACTCCTTTGTCCACACCCTGAGCGACTACGTGCGCCAGACCGGCGCCGAGGTTACCACCTTACGGGCCGGCTTCCCCTACACCCTGTTTGACGAGCTGAAGCCGGACCTGGTCTTCATCTCCCCGGGGCCGGGAACGCCAGAGGAGTTCGGGGTGCCCGAATTGGTGCGCCAGTGTGTGCAGCGCCAACTGCCGGTCTTTGGGGTGTGCCTGGGCCTACAGGGCATGGTCGAGGCTTTCGGTGGTAAGTTAGCGGTGCTGAGCTATCCCATGCACGGCAAGAGTTCGGTGGTCGAATGCAGCGGCGAGGGGTTGTTGGAGGGGTTTCCCGCGCGCTTCATCGCCGGCCGCTACCACTCCCTCTTCGCTCTGCCCGAGGCCCTGCCTTCCTGCCTCAAGGTGCGGGCCCGCACCGAGGACGGGGTGATCATGGCCGTCGAGCACGAGAGCTATCCAGCCGCGGCAGTACAGTTCCACCCCGAGTCCATCCTCACCGTTAAAGAGGACCTGGGCCTGCGGCTCATCGCCCGGGTGATGGAGCGGCTGGCGAAAGGAAGGGCCGGATGATCCGCGTGTACGGTCTGCGCTACAAGCCGGACCCCCTCAAGGGCCGGCTTTCGGACCTCATCAACGCCTGTATGGTCAAGGCCCTGCAATTCCCCCCAAACAAGCGGGCGCACCGCTTCTTCCCGATGGAACGCGAGGACTTCTACTATCCCGAGGGCCGCTCGGTCGAGGCCAAGAAGAAGCTGATGCACCTGCTCTTTGAATGAATGGAAAGCCAGTTGGGCATCGCCCCCATCTATGTTGCGATCAGCATCCGCCAGATCCCGCCCTGGAACTGGGGCTTCCGCGGCCAGACCGGCGACGAGGCACGACTGGATTACAAGTTGAATGTGTGATGCCCTTCGCCTTGACAAAGAGGGAAGGCGACGCCTAGATTCACCCCGTTTTCATTCACCAGGAGGTGCGCGCGAAAACCTACGAGTTTCTGGCAAGAATGAGCGCGGATGGCCACCTCGATATCCCCACTGGCTTTTGCGAGCAACTGCCGCGCAAAAGGTAGGTCCGAGTGCTCCTCCTAGTCCCCGAACTCGACCAAGATCACTCCGCGTGGGCGCAAGTGACTGCCGAACCGTTCCTCGCGGGGTACAGCGGCGCTGACGCCGTGTACGACCGACTCACCTGAACCATGGAACAGTACCTCCCTGGTGAGGTCGTGCGATTAGCCTTTCCCTGCACCGGCACCGAAGAGACCAAGCGTCGTGCCGCTCTGGTGCTGCTGGATGCCGGCGACGCCGATGTGGTCGTAGCCCGAAGTACCAGCCAGGAAGCGACGCCGCCTCACGATGTAGCCGTCGAAGCCTGGCAGTAGGCCGGCTTGTTGTTGCCCTCGACTGTACGGATCCACAAATTGGCCGCCCTTGACAAGTCCCGTGTCGAACGCCATTTAGGCAAATCGTTCTCCGGTGACTGGCAGCGGGTGCAGACGGCTTTTCGACAAACTTGGCTCTCGCTATTGATACTTTGGTACCGGGAGGTTGCGATGATCAAAGACGCCATCGAGCAGCTCATCGAGCGCAAGGACCTGAGCCGCGAAGTCGCCCGGCAAGTCATGGACCAGATCATGAGCGGCCAGGCCACCGACGCGCAGATCGCTGGCTTCCTGGTGGCCCTGCGCTGCAAGGGTGAGACTGCCGAGGAGATCGCCGGCTGCGCCGAGACCATGCGTCAGAAGGCCACCGCGGTCCGCACCAGCCGCCAGCCCCTGATCGACACCTGTGGCACCGGTGGCGATCACTCGGGCACCTTCAACATCTCCACTACCGTGGCCTTTGTGGCCGCCGGGGCGGGCCTGTGCGTGGCCAAGCACGGCAACCGCGCCATGTCCAGCCAGTGCGGCTCGGCCGACGTGCTCCAGGCCCTGGGCATCAACGTGGAGATCAGCCCCGCGCAGGTGGGCGCCTGTCTCGACGAGGCCGGCATCGGCTTCCTCTTCGCCCCCAAGCTGCATGGGGCCATGAAACACGCCATCGTTCCGCGCCGCGAATTGGGCACCCGCACTGTGTTTAATGTTTTAGGGCCCCTGACGAACCCGGCCGGGGCCCGGCGCCAGCTCATCGGGGTGTATAGCCCTGCTCTCACCGAGAAGGTGGCCCAGGTGCTGAGTACCCTGGGCTCAGAGCGGGCCATTGTTGTCCACGGCAGCGACGGCCTCGACGAGCTGACCCTCACCGGCCCCTCCCAGGTGGCGGAACTCAAGGAGGGTCAAGTCTCCACCTACGAAGTGCGTCCCGAAGCCTTCGGACTAAAGACCGCACCCGCTTCAGCCCTCAAGGGCGGCGATGCCCCGCACAATGCCCAGATCCTGGGCGCGGTGCTCAAGGGAGAGGAAGGCCCCAGGCGCGACATCGTGCTCCTCAACGCCGCCGCGGCCATCGCCGCCGGCGGCCTGGCCGCGGATCTGCAGGAAGGATTGAACAGGGCGCGGGAATCCATCGCCTCGGGCAAGGCCCTGGCCGCTCTGGACACCCTCAGGCAGGTGAGCAACCGTTGAGCAGCCGCGACATCCTCCAGGGGATCGCCGAATACAAGCGCGAGGTGGTGCTACGGGACAAGCGCCAGCGCTCCCTGGCCGATATGCGCCACGCCGCCGCCGATATCCCCCCGCCCTACGACTTTGCCGGGGCCCTGCGCCAAGAGGGCCTCTCGCTGATCGCCGAGATCAAGAAAGCCTCCCCCTCCAAGGGTCTGATCCGCGCCGACTTCGATCCCGAACGCATCGCCGCCACCTATGCCGAGGCCGGGGCGCGGGCGCTTTCGGTGCTGACCGACGAGGCTTATTTTCAAGGGTCCGATGTATACCTGATTGCGGCCCGCAGGGTGGCGGGGCTGCCCACCCTGCGCAAGGATTTCACTCTCGACGAGTACCAACTCTATCAGGCCCGGGTGCTGGGCGCCGACGCCATTCTGCTGATCGTGGCGCTGATGGATAGCAGCCAGTTGGCAGATTTTCTTGGCCTGGCCGCCGAATTAGGCCTGGCCGCTCTGGTGGAGGTACACACCCGGGAAGAGGCGGAGCGGGCAGTGCAGGCCGGCGCTGGACTGGTGGGGGTCAACAATCGCGACCTGCGGACCTTCAAGACTACCCTCGACACCACCTTTGAACTCTTCCCCCTGCTGCCGGAAAGTTGCCTTAAAGTGAGCGAGAGCGGCATAAACACCCGCGCCGATGTGGAGCGCTTGCAGGAAGCCGGCGCCGACGCCATCCTGGTGGGCGAGGCCCTAATGCGGGAGGTGGACATTGGCGCCAAAGTCAGCGAGTTGCTGGGAAGATGAAAAAACGCGCTTTCTCGGGGATCAAGCCTTCGGGCAGCCTGCACCTGGGCAACTACCTGGGGGCCATCCGCCACTGGGTGGCCGACCAGCACAAGTACGAGAACATCTTTTGCGTGGTGGATCAGCACGCCATCACCGTCGAGTACGAGCCGGCTGTCCTGCGCCAGAACATCCGCGAACTGGTGGGCCTGTACCTGGCCTGCGGTCTGGACCCAGAGCAATGCTCGCTCTTCGTGCAGTCCCATATCCCCGAACACACCGAGCTGGCCTGGCTCTTCAGCTGCATCACCCCCATGGGCTGGCTGGGGCGCATGACCCAGTTTAAGGAGAAGTCGGAGGGATTGCGCGAGCAGGTCAGCGCCGGGCTCTTCACCTATCCCGCGCTGATGGCCGCGGACATCCTGCTCTACCAGACCCAGGAGGTGCCGGTGGGGGAGGACCAGAAGCAGCACGTCGAACTGGCCCGGGACATTGCCCAGCGCTTCAACCACCTCTTCGGCGAGACCTTTGTGCTGCCCGAGCCAGTGATCCGCACGGTGGCGGCCCGGGTGATGGGCCTGGACGACCCGACCAAAAAGATGTCCAAGTCCTCCGCCAGCGACAACCACGGCATCGGCCTGTTGGACCCGCCGGCCCTGATACGCAAGAAACTAAGCCGGGCCACCACCGATTCGCAGCGCGACATTGTTTTCAACCGCGAGCGCCCCGGGGTTTACAACCTGCTCTCGATCTACCAGGCCCTCTCCGGCCAGAGCCAGGAAGAGATTGAGGCCCACTTTGCCGGCAAGGGCTACGCCCAGCTCAAAGGGGACCTGGCCGATCTGGTGGTCGCTGCCCTGGAGCCCATTCAGGAACGCTACCGCCAGCTCACCAGCGCCCCCGAGCATATCGACCAGGTCCTGGCCCAGGGGGTGGTGCGGCTTCGCCCCCTGGTCGATGCGACCATGACCTGCGTCCGCTACGTTATGGGCCTGAGGTGAGACCATGGACCTGAGCGAATGGCGGGCCCGCATCGACGCGGTGGACCAGCAGTTAGTGGACCTGCTCAACCAGCGCCTGCAGTGCGTGCTGGAGATCGGCAAGCTCAAGCGCCAGCACGGCCGCCCCGTTCAGGATCACGAGCGGGAGCGGGCCATCATCGAAAGGCTCACCGCCTACAACCAGGGACCCCTCAGTAACCAGGCCATCATCGACCTCTTCACCCGTATCATGCAGGAAGCCCGCAAGCTGGAAGAAGGGCATACCTGATTTATCCAGGAAGGACCCAGCTTTCTTCAAGCGTATCGCCATCGTCGGGGTAGGGCTGATCGGCGGTTCCTTTGGCCTGGCCCTCAAGCGGTTGGGGCATCCTGCCCGCCTGGTGGGGATCAGCCGGCCCGCGACTATCGCCCAGGCCCTCGAACTAGGCGTCATCGACGAGGGTTTCGACTACCCGGATTTGGGCAAGGGTCTGGAGGGGGCCGACCTGATCGTGCTCTGCACCCCCATCCAGCGCATTCTCTCCCTGATGGAGGAGGTGGGCCGCTGCGCCCCCCCCGGTGCTTTGATCACCGACGTGGGCAGCACCAAACGCCGCATCGGCGCCCAGGCCGCCGCCTGCCTGCGGCCGGACCTGCACTTTGTGGGCGGCCACCCCATGGCCGGCTCCGAGAAGGCCGGGGTCACCGCGGCTGACCCCTTTCTCTTCCAGAACGCCATCTACATACTGGTGCCCGGCAAGGAGGTCCCCGCCCCGCTCTATGGGGCCTTGGTCGAGTCGCTCAAGGGGATAGGCGCCAAGGTGCTGGAACTCGACGCCCAGACCCACGACGAGGTGGTGGCCGCCATCAGCCACCTGCCGCAGATGATCGCCACCTCGCTGGTGGAGATGGTGGGCAGGCTCCACCAGGAGAAGGGCTACTTCCTCACCCTGGCGGCCGGCGGCTTCCGCGACCTTACCCGCATCGCCTCCAGCCCGTACGCCCCAGTGTGGGAGGACATCTGCCGCACCAACCAGGACCAGATCGGCCGGATGATCGACCAGTACATGGGGGTGCTGCAGGACATGCGCCAACGCCTGGCCGACCCGAGCCTGGGCCAGGATTTCGCCTTTGCCAACCGCACCCGCAACAGCATCCCCCGCGACGCCAAGGGTTTCATCCACACCCTCTTCGAGATCCTGGTGGTGGCGGAGGACAAGCCGGGGGTCATCGCCCAGATCGCCCAGGCTTTGGGAGGGGAAATGATCAACATCAACGACATCGAGGTGATGAAGGTGCGGGAGGGAGAAGGGGGCACCCTGCGCCTGGGCTTCGACAGCCAGCCAGCGGCCCACCACGCCCTCGAGGTGCTGGCCCGCCTGGGCTACCAGGCGAGGAGGCGTTAGTGCAAATCACCGTGCGCCCAGCCCGCAAACTCTCCGGCGAAACTACCGTCCCCGGCGAATTGGAGGGCGCTGCCCAGGCCCTGGTACTGGCCAGCCTGGCCCAGGGCGAGAGCCGTATCCGCAACACCCCACCCGCCATCGGGCGGCTGGTCGGGGTCCTGCGCGGGCTAGGCGCAGCTATCGCCGAGGAGCCGGAGGGGCTGGTGATCCGGGGGCAGGGACGCTTGGGCTTGAGCGCCCCCCGCGACACCGTGGATCTCAAAGGATTGGGCGAAGTAGCCCTGTACCTCTTGGCTCTGCTCTGCGGCCAGCGGTTCTCCTCCCGCGTCCACTTGGGCGAGGCGCAGGAAGAGGCTACACAACTGCTGTCCTTGCTGGCCTCTGCGGGAGCGGAGGTCCACGGCGAAGCCGGGGGGATTTGGCTGGTGGGCGGCGGCGCAGCCCTGCAACCCTTAACCCACCCCGCCGCTGAGTTGAGCCTCGGGGTCAAGACCGCCCTGCTCCTAGCCGGGCTCTACGCCCAGGGCACCACCTCCCTGCGCGAACTAATCAAAACCGGCGAGAGAGCAGAGCGGCTCCTGCGCCAGTGGGGCGTGGAGGTGCTGCGCCGCCGCCAGGAGGTCGAGGGCGAGTGGCTCCTGACCATTGAGGGCGGCCAGGAGTTGCAGCCCAGAGAGCTGGAGATCGCCGGCGACCCGCCCCTGGCCCTGCCCCTGGTGGTGGCGGCCCTGGGCCTGCGGCGCTCGGAGTTGCGCCTGCGCCGTCTGGCCATCCGCTCGGGGCGGCGTTTCTTCTTTGACCTCTTGCGCCAGTTGGGCGCCCCCCTCACTCTCGAAGAAAACGAGGACGGCACCACAGAGCTAGTAGTGCGCTCGGGCAAACTTAAGCCCACCCGCATCGCCGAGAAACGCGCTGAGAAACTGCTCGACCAGGTGCCCCTTTTGGCGGTGCTGGCCACCCAGACCGAAGGAGAATTTGTCATCCGCGACGTGGAGACCCTGCGGCAGGGCAAGTACGACCTTGTGGCCCACCTGGTCCAGCAACTGCGCCTTCTCGAGGCCAAGGTGGGCGAGTTCCCCGAGGGGTTGGTCGTCGAGGGGGGGTACCCGCTCAGGGGCGCCGCCATCGACACCCGCAATGACCTGAGCCTGACCTTTGCCTTTGCCGTGGCCGGGCTGTGGGCTGAAACTGAGACCACCCTCTCCAAGGTCCAATGCTTAGACGAAGTGTTCCCGGCCTTCTTCTCCACCCTCGAAAAACTCCAGGAGCGCAAAAAATGAGAGGACTGGTACGTCTGTGTACCCTGGCCGCCCTGGTTCTGGCTGGCGGCCTGGTGCTGATCCGCCTGCGTTACAAGGCTTCCTGGCGCGAGAGCCTGGGCATCGCCGGGCAATTCGTCGAGGACCTGCTGCCCTGAGATGGCGCAACTCAGCGGCGAGACGAGGGTGCTGGGGGTCATCGGCCACCCAGTCGGGCACACCTCGTCGCCGGCCATGCACAACGCCGCCATCGCTGCCCTGGGGCTCGACTACGTGTACGTGGCCTTCCCGGTGCGGCCCGAGGACCTGGGCCAGGCCCTGGCCGGAATTCGCGCCCTGCAGATCCGCGGTCTCAACGTCACTGTGCCCCACAAGGTGGGGGTGATGGCCCTGCTCGACGAAATCTCCCCTGAAGCCCGGACCATTGGCGCAGTGAACACCATTGACCATAGTGAGGGCCGCCTGATCGGGCACAATACCGATGCCTTTGGGGTGATGCAGAGCCTGCGCCTGGACGGGGGCCTGGACAAACTGCCCCTCAGGGTGGCGCTGCTGGGGGCCGGCGGCGCAGCGCGGGCCATCCTCTATGGTCTCTTGCAGTGCCCAGAGGTGGAAAACGTGGCCCTGCTCAACCGCACTGCGGATAGAGCAGAGGCCCTGGCCGCAGCCCTGGACCCAGAAGGCCGGCGGGTAGTGCCAGGCACCTTGGATGAGCATTCCGGCAAGGTCGTGGGCCAGGCTGGCCTGTTGATCAACTCAACCTCCATGGGCATGCACCCCCATCCAGATGCTTCGCCCCTGCCGGACCCCACCTGCCTGCACCCAGGCATGGTGGTACTGGACATTGTGTACAACCCGCTGGAGACCCTGTTGCTGCGCCAGGCCAGGCAGGCCGGCGCCCGTCCAGTGGACGGCTTAGGCATGCTGGCCCGCCAGGGAGCGCGGGCCTTTGCCATCTGGACTGGCATGGAGCCCCCGGTCGAGGCGATGCGGGCCGCAGCCCTGGAACGCCTGGGCAAGCCCTCTGCCTGAACCGGAATTAATGCCCGGTTCTTCACCTCTGAAGCAGAAGAGATCGCGGCTAAGTGAAGGTGCACCGTGCGTACTCAGGACGGCTCGCGTCGCATTTTGCGGACGGGGAGTCGGACTGGGTCTACATTGACGGGCTCCACACCTTCGAGGGGGTAAGCGCAGACCTGGAGAGCTATGCCCCCATAATCAAACCAGATGGGCTGATCCTGGGCCATGACTACTCTGCCCACGAGGCTGCCAGGCAGATGTACTTTGGCGTGGTCGAGGCTGTCGTTGGTTTTTTCCGCAGGTCGGGCTTCCGCTTCATTGCCCTTACCAACGCGCGTGCCCAACCTATGGAGTCAATGAAAATATCTGTGCAAATGGCGGGATCAGTTTTGGGTGCAGGTATTAGGAAACATCAGGGCAAATTGGTTGGTTGCCGCTTTCCAGTCCCGGAGCGGTCGGGTCCAATTTGTGGCAATATTTCTCATGGCCAGGAAGAGCAGCTTGGTGACGACGTCATCAGTGGGGAAGGCGCCGCGGCTTTTGAGGATCTTCCGTAGCGAATGGTTGAGGGATTCAATGGCGTTGGTAGTGGAGATCACCTTGCGGATTTCGGGTGGGTAGGCAACGAAGGTGGTCCACTGGTCCC
>Ga0194128_10001482_pt1 | contig 40696 bp, 34 predicted proteins | sample TA2KigCa65mmetaG_FD_148650 | JGI IMG/M metagenome (GOLD analysis project Ga0194128, IMG submission 148650) | Freshwater microbial communities from Lake Tanganyika, Tanzania - TA2015037 Kigoma Deep Cast 65m | ecosystem: Environmental > Aquatic > Freshwater > Lake | place: Tanzania: Lake...
AGTCACCCACCCAACTGTCGTTTTTCGCTGAACGACATATCGATTGTCCGCATAAGGGCTATTCATAACCTCGCGTTTGTCTGCGTCAGGAACTTGGTCGGCATCAACATCTTTTTCGCTTTCGCCATTTCGTACTCAAGGATCGCGATGTCACGCTTTACAAGATTACGCTGGCGTTGCTAACTCTCCCGTAGTTTGCTGAGTTTTGCTGACTCTTCTTTTTTGGCTGTGACTGACGCCGCAAGTTTTTTATGTTTCTTAAATTCTCTATGAGAAGTACTAGCGAGGTGTTTGGTCGTCTTGAAGGTATACCACTCTGGCGAGTCGCTCTTCTTTTTTTTCGTCGCCGAGAGTCTATCTTTAGCAAGCTGGTTACGCCGATCTGCTTTCCCCTTTTTGTCTTCTCCGTACCTCAATACCCAGCCGAGACTTTCACAAGTACTCTGCGCGGTACATTTCTTCTCAAATCCGTTTAGATAATGAACCCAGATCACAAAACTACGGAATCCATGTGTATGCTTCAGGGCTTTAAAAATCGGCTGACCAGCCTTCGTAAGTTTTGGGAGTAAAACTTTCTCCATTCCACTCCCACGACCCCAATCAATTTCGTAGTGGGCGGCGTCTTTGTAGTCGAAAATCTTTTTTTGAAATCGAATCAGAAAGTTGTACGCGAGCCGATCGTTTTCCTCGTCAAAGCGATTGTAGGTGTCACGATGTGGCTGAAGTAGGTGTTGAAGTCGACTTTTCGCCTCTTCTTCCCTTTTCTTTTTTTCTTCAGCAGCCTTTTGAGAAGGAGTTTTTTTATATTCCTCATAAGCAGCTAGGAGCAAACCGCTGAGGGAACTGGAAGGGGGCTTATTCATCGTCGTCACTCTCCCGTAGTGGTGCTGGAATCTGAGTTCTGTAACTTTTTTTTCAAGAAAAAATCACTGTAAAAACGTGTCGTTTTCACCCCTAACTCCGTAGAGTTTACGGAACTTGATGGGATGGTCGGGTGTCAGCCTCTAGGACATCGGGACGATTTATCCAAGTAGGTCCTCCAAGAGCATCCAGTTATCACGATACTGACTTATGTCCCAATCGACGTAACTTTTCCATGGCGGAAGATGTACCGTTCGAACCGTACTGTCCTTACGTGATTCCTTGTCGCTTAGCCATTTGCGATGAGCATGACTGACATGTGTCGCCATTTCGGACGACGGTATAACATAAAATTCGAAAACATCTTTCGAATCTGGAAACGGGATTCCAGCGAGTATCCACACAAAATTTGGTCCGTAGTTTTTTTCCGCCTTCATCCCCACGCTAACGGTGCGGTTTCCAGGTACGAATGTCTTGACCTGTATATGAGCAAACTTGGTCCCTTGAGGATTACTACAAAGAATATCGGTATTTGGGGTGTTCCCGAGGGTGACTACTGCTACCCAGCCGCGACGACATAACTCGCCAGCGACGAAGAATTGACTAGCGTTCCCTCGTGTCGACTTGTCATGCTTCGGTGCTGTCACAGACCCTCATCCTCCAGTCGGCTTCGCCTTTCTGAAAGGGTTTCGTTTTCGTACACCCAGTACCTCGGACCTGTGACCGAACTCGAGTTCCAGCCATGGTCTCGATTCAACAGCTTTAGCGAGGACTGAGTTAGCGAGGTCACTTCGCCCTCGAATTCAACGTTACGGTCATCGACAACCTTCGCCGTGACGTTTTCGTCCCTCACAAAGTGAAGAACCGCTCCAACGGGAATCCCGACCGACGAGAACGTGAAGTTAGACCGTCGAGTTCGTTCCTTGTCCAGCGACTGTTGTTCTTCCGAGTCCTCGACGAAGTCCTGATTTGGCGTGATGTTCTTGAGCTCGACCAGCTTCAGAATTGACAGGACACGCTCAGGATTTATTCGGAAAAATTCCCGCTTTGGATTGACTCGATGGTCGCCAAAGCCCTCTAGGAGATGCTTTTCTACCTTGACCGAATTCGTTACCTCACAAGCGTAGTAAACCTCGAAGGGAACGGGGACGCCAGAGTGAGCGGAAAGGGAGCGTACACGCTCCTCGAGGTTGGTAGTCCGACCAATTTTCACTAGGTCGGGGATCACTGGATTGGTCAGGATGTAGATGATTTCGCTCATACACCATTCCGCTGGACCGTGTAGTTCTTGTAGAGCTGGTTGAAGATGAGGTTCTTCATCGAAGGATTGTCATCCATCTTTCTTTTTGTAAAATTCGAATCGTTCGGTGACAAGGTCGACCATCATCGCCTCGAACATCCTTTTGAAGTACTCTTTTTTGTTGCCATCGGTGCCTATTGAGTTGACTGGGACTGCTTGGATTCGAACCAAGGACCAAGGGATTCGGCTTTGTGTGACTTTCGTCACTCGCTGGACTTTGCCTTCACCGTGACTCGCGCTTTAGGTGGGTGCCGTCAAGTCTCTACACCTTCCCTCTCGGGCTTGGCTCGGCGTTGCCATCGTCGTTCAGCACGACATTAGGGTTCGCCGACTTTGACACCATCCCACGTGGGGTTTCCCATCACGTGGCACAACTTTCGCCATGAGTCCCCTGCACTAACCGCTGTGCTACAGTCCCACCGACTTCGCTGATTTTACCCTCCCGCCGACCCCGCCAGTACTAAAGTCTGAAGTTTAGTACTTTCTAAACCCGCTCTTGCGCTGAAACTACTATTTTCGTAGGCTTACCGCTCTCATACGATTAAGCTCCGCCGCACAATTAAGGCTTATGAGTCCCCTGCACTAACCGCTGTGCTACGGGCCCGCCGGTGGATGGGAGTTTAGCAATCCCTTCCTCGCCCTGTCGGGTGCGGATAGCATGAAGGCTTTATTCGGTTAGCAACTCATTTCCAAGAGGTTGTACTCATGAAGCTGTATTACTCCCCAGGCGCCTGTTCACTAGCCTCCCACATCGCCCTGCGTGAGGCAGGTCTTTCATTTGAGACGGTAAAGGTCGAAGGTCGCGGGCAAAAAACGGCCGGTGGCGAGGATTATTCGAAAGTTACGGCGAAGAGTTACGTCCCTGCGCTGCGGCTTGATGATGGTTCGGTCCTAACTGAGGGTACAGCCATCCTACCTTTCATTGCAGATCAGAATCCTAGCGCGCGGTTAGCGCCGGCAGCCGGGTCCTCAGCGCGTTACCGTCTTCACGAGTGGCTGGGCTTCATTAACTCGGAACTCCATGTGAAGTTCGGAACTTTTTTTTCACCCGGATCTACGGACGAACAAAAAGCAACCGCAAAGACAAATATCGGACGTCGTTTTGATTTCACGCAGGCTGAACTCCAAAATAAGTCATTCCTTTTGGGTGATGCTTTCACGGTCGCAGACGCATACCTCTTTACTGTTCTAGGTTGGTGCTCATTGGTTAAAATTGATCTTAGTCAGTGGCCTACGCTCAAGGCCTACCACAGTCGTATCGCCAGTCGACCCGCGGTACAGGCCGCTTTAAAAGCGGAAGGGCTCATTAAATGAGCGTCCCGGCTTATCTGCTTGTTCAGGGACAAGTTACCGATCTTGAAGGGTTCAAGGCGTACAACGCTGCGCTACCTCCGATCTATAAGACTTTCGGCGGAACGTATATCACTGTGACACCAGCCTCTAAAGTTGAGGTTGCCGAAGGTGAGCCTCGAAATGAAAGTATTCTGATCGCGAAGTTTCCGTCGAAAGAGGCCGCTTGGGGATTTTGGAAATCGGCAGAATATGAAGCAGCGAAGGAACTTCGAAGAGGCAAGGGAGTCTTCTACGTGACCGTTCTTGACGGATTACCAAGCGCCTGATTTTTGAACTTTTTTGACGAGCTCTGCCTAATGACTCCAACCTATTTTGGATCGTTGCTGTCCCAACGTTTGTCGCGTCGCGACTTCGTCGCAACCAGCTCCATCGCGGCAACAGTGATAGGAGCCTTACCATCGACTGCTGCGATACCAAATTATGGTAACTCGAGGGCATGGGGTTTTAAGGCGGTAGAACCCACACGAACAGATGGAATCGTGCTCTCTCCTGGTCTACGACACGATGTACTGATTGGTTCGGGTGACCCGCTATTCGATAATGATCGGGGCTTATCGGCCAGAGATATCCAATCGCTGCGGTGGCTCGACGAACAGGCCGCATCGCGTCAGAAAAAACAGTTTGGTGCCAATAATGACGCCATCGCATTTTTCATGGCGCTCGATAAGCAAAATGCTGGAGTGTTGTGTGTCAATCATGAGTACGTATCGGGAGAGCTGACTTTTTCAGGATTATCTGTCAGTTCGGCGGAGCGCTCCCGAAATCGCGATGCATACATCCGCTCGCATTCCCATGCGGTACCGTGGATGCAGGCAGCGCACGGTGTCAGTGTGCTGAATATCGAGCGAGGTCTACGAGGCTGGCGGGTCATTCGCGGCGGGTCTTCTACCCGACGTATCACCGCCAATACCGCGATGCAGATTATGGGACCGGCTCGCGGTGATGCGCTGCTTAGAACAAATGCTGACCCTACTGGCACGATCGTGCTTGGAACGTTTTCTAACTGCGCAGGCGGAAAAACACCGTGGGGTACTTACCTTACTGCAGAGGAAAACATCCAGGATTATTTTGGCGGTGCAAGAAGCTGGACTGAAAGGTCGACCGACGAGGCCACGAAGCTTGCTTATCAACGCTGGCCACTGCGTGAGCGATCGGTTTACGGTTGGGATATCGTCGATGCGCGCTTCGATGTCCGACGTGAGCCTCGCGAAGCCCTTCGCCACGGTTGGATTGTGGAGATCGATCCGCTCAAGCCTACCTCGACTCCCAAAAAGCGCACGGCACTTGGTCGATTTTGTCATGAAGGTGCTAACACCATTTTGACTGTAGATAGGCGTGTCGCAGCGTATATGGGCGATGACACGAAGTTCGAGTACGTCTACAAGTTCATCACGCGTGATCGATTCAATCCGAATGATCATGCTGCCAACCGGGATCTACTTGATAACGGTACGTTGTATGTCGCCAGATTCGATGTAGCAGGTCGTGGCGAATGGCTCCCATTAGTCCATGACGAAAATGGTCCACTCAATAGTCGAGCTGGTTTTCGCAGCCAGGCCGAGGTCGTCATCAAGTGTCGAGCTGCGGCAGATGTCTTAGGCGCCACGCCGATGGATCGCTCAGAAGATGTAGAGCCGAATCCGCTCACGGGGCGGGTTTATATCGCCCTCACAAAAAACGGTGGCCGTGCGGCACGTCGAGCCGACTTCATGGGGCGTGAAATCGACCTAGGACCTAATCTTGCAAACCCCCGACCTCGGAATGATTTTGGTCATATCGTTGAACTGATCGAGGACGGTAACGACGCCGGCAGTAATCGTTTTTCTTGGAATGTTTTCCTACTTGCAGGGGATCCGCGAAACGCACAGGCGAAATTTTTGACTCGAGCGGAGGAGGTTCTCCCCGATCGACTGTCTCGAGAAGACGTATTTTATGGCGGCTACACTGATCGTTCGCAGGTCAGTCCGATTGCCTGTCCAGATAATCTTGGCTTCGACCCGCACGGTCGTCTATGGATCGTCACCGACGCCGATGAAAAGCTGATTGGGAATAACGGCTGTTTTGTCGTTCCCACACACGGCCCAGATCGCGGTTTGCTCAAACAAGTCATGAGTGCACCCGTCGGCGCCGAAGTTTGTGGTTGCGAATTCACTCCGGATGGAACCACTTTGTTCCTAAGCATTCAACATCCTGGCGAAGGTGGCACAGTAGACAAACCCATCAGTCATTGGCCAGATGGTCAAGGGTTGCCTGCTCGGTCGGCGGTTATTGCAGTAAGCCGTGAAGATGGCTCGCCTCTGTAAGGTTGCTCTTTGATCCGACAATTCTTCGAAACGGAGCGGTCGACCGGGCATCCGCTAATCGTTGCCTTCGTTATTTCGACGAACGGCTCGACCTATCAAAAATCTGGCGCATTCATGATTTTTTCTTCGTCTGGTGGGCGATGCGGCTTACTCAGTGGCGGTTGTCTGGAGGAGGATCTTCAGGAGCACTCACAGCGACTGCTGAATAGCAGTAAACGCTCGTTGATCACATATTACGATAATCGTGGATCCGACAACGCCATCTGGGGTCTTGGCCTCGGCTGTGAAGGCTCTATGCAGATTTTGTTGCTGCGCATAGATTCGGAGAATGGATATCAGCCGTTGGCGGGTTTGTTCGACGCGGATGAGAGGCAACACCATTGTGCTTTCGATATCGATATTGAAACCGGTACGGTATCCGTTAGTGGAGCTACTGACACAGCGCTATCGGGAACAATCTTTACCATTGCTTCAAAAAAAATAACGAGACTAATCATTTTTGGAGCTGGGCCCGATGCGGAGCCTGTGGTTGCGCTGGCTCGGTTACTCGGTTGGCGTGTAACGGTCGTTGATCATCGGGCGGCATACCTCGATATTCGCCGCTTTGATCCACTAACTCAGCTCGTTCTTGCGGACGGGTTCGCCCTGCCGGCTGGTGTGCGACTCAATGAGTTCGATGCAGCCGTCGTCATGAGTCACCACTTGAATGCCGATAGCCACTATCTCGCTATGATGGCCGAGACAACGATTCCCTACGTTGGGCTACTGGGTCCTTTATCGCGGCGCGAGCGATTATTCACTAATCTTGCCGCTGCAGAAAAACTGATGACACGACTACGCGCGCCAGTCGGACTTGATCTCGGCGGGCGTACGCCCGAAGAAATTGCACTGTCGATCGTCGCAGAAATTCAGGCTACGACAAATAATCGCATAGGCATGCCCTTCTCGGGAAGTCGCTGAGGGTATCCCTTCAAGAACGAGGGCGGACGCGCCGAGTGGGCTCAGCGTTTAACGGATCCTCAGGCCAATAGTGTCGCGGATAGCGCCCGCGCATGTCTTTACGGACCTCAGCGTAGGCTTTTTGCCAGAAGCTTGCAAGATCAGATGTGATCTGTAGCGGGCGTTCGGATGGCGACAACAGGTTGAACGTTATGGGGATAGTACCGCCTCCTATTCGAGGCGTACTCGATAAACCGAAGACCTCTTGAATACGCATTGATGCACAGGGGGCAAGATCGTCTTCGTAGTCTATTCGTATACGTGTACCTGTCGGGGTAACGAAATGGGTTGGCATCAAATCGTCGAGATCGCGTAACCCACTCGCACCCAGTCTGAATCTCAACGCATCCATCAACGAAATTCTTGATAGATGCGATCGCCGGGTAATTCCCTTTAACCACGGGGATAGCCAGTCTGTCAGTGAGTAAACTAAAGAAGTCTCGTCAAATGCCGGCCACTTATCGGTACCGCGAAGCCCCCTGCGCCTTGCGAGTTCTACCCTCGCACGGAGCGTCTTAGACTCAGCATCCCACGGCAGGCAAGCGATCCCCATCAACCGTATACCTTCAATGATTACGGGGATTGACTGATCCGCGGACAAAGACGTCGATGTTTCCTCCTCAAGAATTAGCTCATCGAGTCGAAGAATCTCACGGGCGATGATGGCTTCATCATTGGGAGACCAGAAGATTTCGCTTTGACGATGCATGCGATGCCCAGCAACGTCATCGAGGGTCGTGCGATCGATCGATGTCGCCAGTAAGATGCGAGCTTCGCGATCTCGATCGTCAAGATCGACCGCGACGATATACTCACTACGCGATAATCTGTCCGGCTTGCCGAAGGTGGCACCACGTCCATTTGCAAGAAGATATTTGCCATCTTTAGAGGACCGCTGTCGACCAATACGATCTGGATAGGCGTAAGCGAGAAGGCTAGTGGCATTAAGCGAGCGTAGTTTTTTTCCGGCTTTGCGATTTAAAAGACGTTTCTCGAAGAGTGGGACTAACTTTCTTACCCGATCTAGCGATGCACGATCTACGACGGCCCCCGTCGGCGTTCGGCCGTCGAGTATCTCGAGTCGAGTCAAAATATCGGTGTCGCGCTCGCCCGTTGCGCGTAGCAAGTCGCGTTCGCTGAGCAGTGCTGCGAGGCGAGCGCCAAGATTCGTCTCACCCGCATCGGCTGCTTCGAGAAGCATCAGCGCGAGACGCGGATGCATCGGCCAGTCGGCGATTTCCCTACCTCGGTCGGTAATTCGGCTTTGAGCGTCTAAAAGTTCAAGTCGACACAAGAGCTCGCAAGCTGCTGAAAGCATGGCGGCCGGTGGCGCATCCAACCAACGCAGTGTATTAGCTCCTGATGTGTCCCATCGTGCAAGCTCAAGTGCGAGTGGGGCAAGATCTGCCTCAAGAATTTCGGCGGATGTATACGCCGCGAGACTGCGATGTGAGCCCTCGCTCCAAAGCCGATAACAGTGCCCTGCGGTAACTCGCCCCGCCCGTCCCGCACGCTGCTCCGCCGATGCTCTTGAGATCCGACAGGTGTCGAGACGACTCATACCCGTCACCGGGTCGAAAACGGCGCGGCGGACAAGCCCGCTGTCGATGACGATGCGTACCCGAGGAAGAGTGAGGCTCGTTTCCGCAATATTGGTTGCAAGAATCACTCGACGTGGCGAGCGCGGATCATCATCAAGTGCTGCATCCTGCTCAGCGCGCGACAGCTCACCGAACAAGGGAAATATTTTAACTCCTTGGTCTAAGCAATCCCCGGGACCTAATAGCATGTCTTGAACGCATCTGATCTCACCTGCGCCGGGCAAGAACACCAGGATATCGCCCTCCTTGACTTCCCGGATGGCACGCTGTGTCGCAATTACGGTGAGTCGCTCAGGGGAGTCGATATCGCCGGGAAGAACAGGGAAGCCTTTCCCGAGATAGTGAATATTTACTGGATACATTCGGCCGGTCGAAGTGATGACCGGAGCGTCGCCCATCAATGCAGAAACAGCATTGCCATTAAGGGTGGCAGACATCACCAGTAATTTCACATCTAGGTCGAGTGTTTCGCGGGCATCGAGGCATAGCGCAAGCCCAAGGTCTGCTTGCAAACTACGTTCGTGAAACTCATCGAAAATGATCGCCGCTACGCCTTCGAGCGCTGGGTCTTGCTGCAGTATTCGAGTGAGAACACCTTCGGTGACCACTTCTATCAGCGTCTCGCGTCCCACGCGTGTATAAAAACGCATGCGATAACCCACGGTCCCTCCAACGGCCTCACCCAGCGTCTTTGCCATTCGCTCAGCAACCGCTCTCGCCGCGAGACGTCGTGGCTCGAGCATGATGATCTTGCGGCCTTTGACCCAGGGCTCATTGAGCAACGCTAGCGGTACCACCGTGCTTTTGCCGGCGCCGGGCGGCGCTTCGACCACCGCCGAGCGACCGCTGAGCAGAGCGGTCCTCAGCGCGGGTAGCGAATCGACAATCGGCAGGGACGGCAGTGAAATCACGTCGTGGTCAGACTCGAGAACGCGTCGTTGCCAGACGCCCCGGAATTGTATGCAATCAGCTGTATGAAGATCCTTAAGCGTGTTGCCATTGGGCTCATTTCCCTGATCGCCCTGATGTGGGTCGGACTCACCGTCTGGGCGTATTGGCCGGGTGAGCCTGAAGTACCCATTGCGAGCCTTACGAGAGCCGATGATAAGTTCGTCGAAGTCAATGAGGTTCGGTTGCGCTATCGCGAGTGGGGGTCTGCCACCGATGAACGACCATCACTGTTATTGATCCACGGCTTCGGTAACTCACTACAAAGCTTCAGAGAACTCGCACCGCGACTCGCAGACTGTTGCCATGTCGTGGCAATCGATATGGCGGGATACGGCCTGTCCGAAAAGCCCGCGGGCTTTGATTATCACAACGGCCCCCAAGCTATAGTGCTTATTGCTGCAGCCAAAAAAATCGGCCTGCGTCGGGTTATCTATGTTGGACACTCATTGGGTGGTGCTGTCGCACTTCAAGCGGCAGTCAAAGATACTGAGGCCCGCGGACTCGTATTACTCAATCCGGGCATCATCCGAACGGGCGTACCTAAGATTGTACAGATTACCCTGCCCCCTCTTCCGCGCATATCCGCCAAGATATTCGCCAGTCGGGACTTCCGTGGCAATTTCTTAAAGCAGTCGTACGTAAACCCTGACATTGTCACCGAATCGGTGATCGATGAGGTGATGCTAGGCGCGAGAACCGAAGGCTATATGACTGGAATGACCGCCTTGATGAAGCAATACCGAGAAGGCGAAGAAATTATCCTGGCGAGACAGGTCAAGGTTCCGACCCTGATTTCCTGGGGCGATCAAGATAAAAACAAGCCCCGAGAGGAAGCCAACGAATTACAGTCGATGATTTCGGAGTCTGAGCTTGTACGGTTCTCGAGCGCTGGCCATTATGTTCACGAAGAAGCCGCGGACGGTGTCGCAAACGCCATCAAGAATTGGTTGGTCGGAGTCTGAGCCTCCAACAGGTCACGGCGAACACCATCCACGCGACCATGAGCGACGTTCCGCCGATTGGCCAACCATACCCAGAGATCGGGGCGCACCGAAGGTCAGCGCGTATATGCTGCCCGAAAACAGCAGCAGCCCGAAGTGAATTAGTCTCACACGCCATCGCAGACCTGCCGAGTTAGGGTAACTCCGTTGCATGAGAGCAATTCCCAATAGCCCGAGCGCATGAAAGAACTGATAAGTCACGCCTATCTCGATGCTATCAAAACGCGCTGGCGGTAAAACAGGTCTCAGGGCGTGTGTGCCGAAGGCCCAAAGCGCGGTAGCTATTGCGATGAGCACACCGGCGATGGCGAGATTTATAGTGGCGTCATTCCTCATCTGGGTTCTCGGCTTGCAAGGTCCATCGCCTGGCGCGACACTCATCTCAATATTACCGGCGGGAGCCGCTCGAATGCTCACTTCGCGACTGATTGCATCCACTCTAGTCCTCTTTTTATCGATCTTGGGTACCTACGGAGTAGCCAAAGATAGGCCCACCACCGATCCTGCCTTAGAGAGGGCTAACCGAGTTCTGCGATCCGGAATCCTCGTCGATGGTCATAACGATTTGCCTTACGCTATACGCGAGTGGCGCGATGCTCCGCGCGATGTTCATGCCTACGACCTTCGAAAACCTACTCCGGGCGATACGGACATTGCGCGCTTGCGTGCAGGTGGTCTCGGAGCACAATTCTGGTCGGTGTACATCCCGGGCGAAGGCCCGGGTCCTTTCGCACGACAGCAACTCGAGCAGATCGATATCGCTAAACGGATCATCGCCCTCTACCCTGATACCTTTATGCTGGCGTTGTCGGTAGACGACGTTCGCAAAGCCAAGCGCAAGGGAAAAATCGGCTCGATGCTCGGTATGGAGGGAGGCTACGGCCTAGAGAACTCCATCGGTGCACTGCACTCTTACTACGATCTTGGCGTGCGCTATATGGCGCTCACTCATAATTCCCACACGGACTGGGCGGATGCCGCAGCCCCGCTCCAACCTCGAAATAATGGGCTCACGCCTTTTGGCGAGGAGATAGTCCGTGAAATGAACCGCCTCGGCATGCTCATCGATCTCTCTCATGCCGCACCGAGTACGATGGCACACACGCTACGCATTTCTGAAGCACCGGTGATTTTTTCGCACTCCTCTGCCAAGGCACTGTGCAACGTACCGCGTAATGTGCCCGACGATATCCTACGTGAGCTCTCACGAAATGGCGGCGTCGTCATGGTCACGTTCGTCTCCAGTTTCATCAATTGTGAGGTCGGTAAGGTACTGCAACCGGCCATGGCGGAAATCGGTCTTCGCGCTCGAGCAGCGGCCACACCGGAAGAAGCCGCAAAGATTCGTACGGAAGGCTATGCGGCGATCAAACTTCCACCAACCAGTATCGCGATGGTGACCGACCATATCGAACATATAAGGACAGTCGCAGGTGTGGATCACGTCGGTATCGGCGGGGACTTCGATGGCAACGACTGGTGGCCGGAGGGTCTCGACGATGTCTCGACCTACCCTCTGCTCCTCGCAGAGCTCGTTCGACGCGGATGGTCGGATCAAGATCTTAAGAAACTAGTGGGTGAAAATGTTCTTCGCGCCTGGTCGAAGACTGAGCAGGTCGCTGCGCGACTCCAGCGGGAACGCAATCCCTCGACCATGATCTACACCGCGCCTAAAAACTGAGAAGCGGATTGACTCGCGTCAGGGCGCAGACTACTCCGCCGTTTGCTGCGCAAGCTCGGCGAGCGGGCTGATCGGTGTGGCGTATTTCTTCGCTTTTACACTTACTGCCGTTTCGCGCTGGACGCGACCCGAACTACCATGGCAAATACCGACAAGTCGGAATAGGCAGAGGGCCATGTGGTACTCAAGAGATGCTTTTCACGCATCCCTTTGCCTCGGTCGATCTCCACCATGCGCTCGCCCGCCTTCCAATATTTATACTGTCGCGATCGGACTTCAGCGGATACGCTCCTAAGTACCCAATAGACCGATTGCATTGCGAACGTGCGTGGCTCTCCAAGAAATGATCAGCCAGCACCCTCTTCACCCAAAGCGGGAGTCTACTCACAAACGACTGGCCGAAAGACGGAAGCGCTCGGGCGGCCATCCGCCTAATTATCGCCGCGCCCACAAAAGCGTCTTATCACCGTCCATAGGGAGGACGTTACCCGGGCTATCTCGAGAGGGCTCAGTCCGTAGGCCCTCCAATACGAATCGTTGCGGAGCTGCTACCTGTTCCCGCAGAGCGAACAAAAGGCTAGGATTTGCTATTCCCCTGCCACGTTTACACCCTCATGCGCGACTCCGATCAAGAGTCGATCGTCGTTCGCGGCGCTCGCCAGAATAATTTAAAGAATCTTGATCTTGAGATTCCGACTGGTCAACTCGTCGTCGTCACGGGCGTTTCCGGCTCAGGCAAGTCTTCTTTGGTTTTCGATACGCTCTATGCTGACGGTCAGCGGCGCTATGTCGAGACCTTCTCGCCCTACGCGAGACAGTTCCTCGACCGCATGGATAAACCTGCGGTAGATGCGATCGAGGGAATTCCGCCAGCTATCGCTATTGACCAGACCAATCCGGTGCGTACCTCGCGCTCCACGGTCGGTACGATGACCGAGCTCAATGATCACCTTAAGTTGCTGTTTGCACGAACGGCACATCTGTACTGTCGAGGGTGCGGAGAGGTGGTGAATCGCGATTCACCAGAGAGCATAAGAAACAATCTCGAACGTCGTGCGGCCGCGGCAGGCGATCCGCGACTATTGATGTGCTTTGAGGTCAAGATCCCAAAAAATTTTAAAGATTCCGAAGTTATAACGCTACTCGAGAAACAGGGCTACACGCGCATACGATCCCGCGGCAAATTATCGCTCGAGATGATCCAAGACCGACTTCGACTCGGCAGCTCTGATCGCGCAAGAGTCGCCGCCTCATTAGAGGCTGCGCTTCGAGTAGGCCGGGGACGTCTGCATGTTCATGCCCTCGATGCTGAAAATACCGGCCTAGTTCGCGAAACTTGGTACTACTCCAGTACTTTACATTGTGCGCGCTGCGATATCACTTACCGCGACCCCACGCCTAGCGCCTTTTCATTCAACTCTCCCGTCGGTGCCTGCGAGGCGTGCCGCGGATTTGGTCGGGTCATCGGGGTCGATTACGGCCTTGTCATCCCTGATCATGGCAAGACTCTGCGCGGCGGCGCCATTCGACCTTGGCAAACGGCGTCTTACAACGAATGCCAAGACGATCTCGAGCGACTCGGCAAGAAACTTGGGATCCCCCTCGATGTACCGTGGAAAAATCTTACCGATCCGCAACGAAAATGGGTGATCGAAGGTGAGGGAGAGTGGGCGCGAAATACCTGGTACGGCGTCAAACGATTCTTCGCCTGGCTCGAAACCAAGGCGTACAAGATGCATATCCGGGTGCTGCTATCAAAGTACCGGGCATATACGCCCTGCAGCTCCTGTGATGGCGCTCGACTCAATGCCGAATCGTTGCTTTGGCGAATTGGCGATGGTCCACTTTCGAGGGACGCTCTCGGAGAACGCAGTAAGTTCATGCCGCAAGGCGTGAAGTGGGGGCGAGCGACGCTCGATACCCTACCTGGATTGTGCCTGCACGATCTGATGTTACTGCCGATCGAGAGGTCGCGGGATTTCTTCACTAGTCTGAGGCTGCCTGGCGCTCTTGATGAAGCCACGGAGCTACTTCTCGGGGAAATCCGTGGACGATACAAATATCTTTGTGAGGTTGGTCTCGGCTATCTGACTTTGGATCGTCAATCTAGAACGCTTTCTGGTGGTGAAGTGCAGCGTATAAATCTCACCACCGCGCTCGGCACTTCGCTCGTAAATACTCTGTTTGTTTTAGATGAGCCCTCCATCGGTCTTCATCCGCGTGATATGCAACGAGTGATCGGCGTGATGCATCGATTGCGTGATGCCGGAAACTCCCTGCTCGTCGTTGAGCACGATCCGCAGATCATGCAGCAGGCAGATCGACTACTCGACATGGGGCCTGGCGCAGGTGCGCACGGAGGAGAAATCGTAGCTTGGGGAACCCCGCGTGAGGTCTGCGCTTCTGCACACTCCGTGACTGGAGCTTACCTCGTCAGGAAACGCCGCGTTGAACTTCCTGTGGCTAGAAGTTCCCCACAACGCGACAAGCGAAAGTATCTCGAGTTACTCGGTGCACGTCAGCACAACCTGAAACATATCAATGTTCGATTCCCACTTAACCAACTTGTGTGTATCACAGGTGTATCGGGTTCTGGTAAGTCTTCCTTGATACAGGATGTACTCTACCCCGCATTGTTGAAGCACCTAGGTCGTCCTACCGAAGCAGCAGGGGCGCACGACAGCCTGAAAGGCGGCAGGCACATCACAGACGTGGTGTTCGTAGACCAAACACCTATCGGACGGACGACCCGCTCGAATCCCGCGAGTTATATCGGCGCATTCGATGTTGTTCGCGGGCGCTTCGCCAAACTAACGGAATCTCGTAAGCGCGGATATACCGCCGGCACCTTCAGCTTCAACTCCGGAACGGGCCGCTGTCCGTCATGTACCGGCAGTGGCTTCGAGCATGTCGAAATGCAGTTTTTATCAGATGTTTATTTGCGCTGCGGCGACTGCAACGGATCGCGTTACAGAGCAGAGACACTCGAGATTCGTCATTCAGGCCCTGGTGGTACATCTGCAAGCATCGCGGATGTCCTTAATATGACGGTCACCGAGGCACTCAACTTTTTTTTGGATGTTCCAGAGCTTGCCTCTCGTCTCTCGCCGCTCGCTGACGTAGGACTCGATTATCTGCAACTCGGTCAACCAGTCCCGACTTTGTCTGGTGGCGAAGCACAACGATTAAAGCTCGCAGGGTTATTAGCTGAGTCTGCCAAGGGAGGTGGAACTGGAAAACTTTTTCTTTTTGATGAGCCGACAACTGGCCTGCACTTTGAGGATATCGCTAAACTTCTTAAATCGTTCCGTAAGCTGCTCGATGCCGGCCATTCTTTAATCGTCGTCGAGCACAATCTTGATGTGATCCGTTCTGCAGAATGGATCATCGACTTAGGGCCAGACGGCGGCGATCGCGGTGGTGAGATCATCGGCTGCGGAACTCCAGCAGAAATTGAGGCCATGCCGAATTCGTACACCGGTGTAGCGCTGCGCCTTGCTGCAAGAGAAGACCTATCGGCGACTGCCGCACGTGCGTCACGAGTCTCAGGTAAAACCCCACCGACGGAGCGTGCGATCGTCATTCGAAAGGCCCGCGAACACAACCTAAAAGATATCGACGTCGAGATACCGCGGAATGCATTCACAGTAGTGACCGGAGTCTCTGGCTCCGGAAAGTCGACGCTCGCTTTCGATATCATCTTTAATGAAGGACAGCGTCGTTATCTCGAGTCGCTCAATGCCTATGCGAGGCAGTTTGTACAACCAGCTGCAAGGCCCGAGGTTGAGTCGATCCGCGGTATTCCACCAACCGTAGCCATCGAACAGAGAACGAGTCGTGGCGGGCGAAAAAGCACTGTCGCAACGCTGACCGAGATTTACCACTTCCTGAGATTGCTTTATGTCAAGCTCGGTACACAGCATTGCCCAGAGTGCGATGTGCCGATCGAGCCACAGTCAGGCGAGGCTATTGCCGCTCGCATCATCAAGGATTTCAAGGGTAAGACTGTCGATCTTCTCGCCCCGCTCATCGTGTCACGTAAAGGTTTTTATACAGACCTCGCCAAGTGGGCGGCGGGCAAAGGCTATCGAGAACTTCTGGTTGATGGCGAACGCCTCCCGGTTAAACCGTGGCCGCGACTTGATCGATTCAAGGAACACGATATCGAACTGCCCGTCGCTCGACTCGGAATATCGGCGCGCGGTGAGGTCGATTTGCGCGCAAAGCTCGCCGAGGCCTTGCAGCACGGCAAAGGCGTAGTTCAGGTACTACCGTTAGGTAGCCGAAAACCGATCGTTTTCTCGACCAAGAGAGCCTGTCCGAGTTGTGGAATGAGCTTCGCAGAACTAGATCCTCGACTGTTTTCCTTCAATAGCAAACAAGGGTGGTGTGGAGCATGTTTCGGTACCGGGCTCGAGCTGTCTGGCTTTGATGAAGAGCAGACTGGCGAAGAAGCGTTGTGGAACGAGTGGCATGACGGTGAAGAGAACCCCTGCCGCACTTGCCACGGCGAGCGACTCAATGCTGTCGCGCGAGCGGTCCGCTTCCGTGGAAAATCGATCGGTAGTTTTACTTGCCAGCCTGTCTCGAAATCCTTGGCTTTACTTGCGGATCTAAAGCTAGAGAAGCGTGAGCGCGCGATTGCCCGCGACCTGCTTGTCGAGATTCGCTCACGACTCGGATTTCTGGAGCAGGTTGGGCTTGGCTATTTAGGACTCGATCGTGCAGCTCCGACTCTATCCGGGGGCGAAGCTCAACGAATACGGCTCGCAGCACAACTCGGCTCCAATCTTCGGGGCGTTTGCTACATACTCGATGAGCCGACGATTGGTTTACACCCCCGCGACAATCGCATCCTCCTCGATGCACTTGGGGAACTTGCTGCCCATCACAATACGCTGGTCGTTGTTGAACATGACGAGGACACGATTCGGCGTGCTGATCACGTAATTGACCTAGGACCGGGAGCCGGCGTTCGAGGTGGTCGGATTGTCGGGCAAGGAAAGCTCAAGGATCTCGTCGCGAATCCGGATTCAGTGACTGGACGCTATCTTCGACATCCGCTCAAGCACGGAATGCAGCCTCATCGCGCAGTCGATGCAAAGTCGCCCGCACTGATCGTCGAAAATGCTCGTCTGCACAACCTTTCTGGTATCAATGTGCGATTCCCTCTCGGACGCCTCGTCGTCGTCACCGGTGTTTCAGGATCGGGAAAATCGACGCTGGCACGGGATGTACTTTATACCGGCGCAAAAGCCATCTTGTCCCAAGGTGGGAATGCCGTCGGTTGTTCGGCTATTCGCGGAATCGAAGCGATAGATCGAGTACTCGAAGTCGATCAAACACCTATCGGCAAAACGCCGCGTTCGTGTCCCGCTACCTACGTCGGTATTTGGGACGACATTCGGAAGATCTTTGCGAACACTAGTGAAGCACGACTTCGGGGATACGATACGGGGAGATTTTCATTCAATACCGAAGGTGGGCGCTGCGAGGCCTGTGAGGGCCAGGGTGTTCAGACCGTGGAGATGAGCTTCCTGCCAGATGTAAAGGTGACTTGCGACACCTGTCGCGGTAGCCACTTCAATGCCGAGACACTATCTGTGACGTGGCGCGACCGGAGTATCGGCGATGTCCTAGTCATGAATATCGAAGATGCCAGGGATTTTTTCGAACCGCATGGGAATCTGTACCATGTGCTCAAGCTACTTTGCGACGTGGGGCTCGGTTATCTCACATTGGGCCAGGCGAGTCCTACGCTCTCCGGCGGAGAGGCGCAACGAATTAAGTTGGTGACAGAACTTGCCAAGGTTCGAGTCGACTTACGGGCGCCGCTGCGCAAAAAGCCTAAGCACACGCTTTACGTTTTGGACGAACCCACCGTTGGCCTACATATGGCCGATGTCGAGAAGCTCATTCATGTGCTACACCGCCTCGTTGAGGCGGGAAATACCGTCGTACTCGTTGAGCACAATCTCGATGTTATTGCTGAGGCCGATTGGGTTCTCGATATGGGCCCGGAAGCTGGCAACGAGGGCGGGCGAATCGTCGCTGAGGGATCGCCCCAGTCGCTTGCTAAACGAGCGGCACGCTCTCACACCGGGCAGGCGCTCCGGGAGTTTCTGGTAGACCGCCTCGAGAAACGTTAGCCTGCTAACTATGGCTAACGACCTTTCCTGCTGGAAATGCGGCGCATCCCTCGCAGCCTTGTCTTTGCCATTACGGCGTCTCGACGAATGTCCAAAATGCCGGGCGGAGCTGCACGTCTGCAAGCTTTGTGTCGACTATCAGCCGAACCTCGCGAAGCAGTGTCGTGAACCCACTGCAGAGGAAGTAAGAGATAAGGAACGCGCAAACTTCTGCGATCACTTCAAGCCGCGGGCAGGTGCATGGAGGCCTGTAGACATCGCAGCCATCGATGCTTCCCGTACGGAGCTCGAACGTCTCTTCGGAAAAAAATGACATCATTCGGATCAAACCGAACACGCCTCGCACCATAGGATCTTACGGTTAGCTGTCTGTCGCTTCTGTCGCTGTAGCTGCTCGGAGGCTGGATAACGCTGATTGCGAGCGCATCGCTTTTTCTTTGACGGTCAGTTACGGCTTCTTACCGATGCTCTAAGCTCAGGGCGACCTAAACTACGCGAATAGCGAGAGTCTTCCTAGCGCGACACGACTGTCAATCTGATTCTTTATTTGCGTTCGGTCTGCGCAGTTGGATGAGTCTAGACAAAATTTAGTCCACGCTCAGTCGAGTACTTTGGCCGACCATCGCTGCTGCAGCGTTACCCATCACCATCGAAATAGCGCAGCATGCGCTGATCACGCATGATCCGAGTCCCACTAATTGGATATTCAATATCGTCGGCGTCGTAACGGGGACGTTAGTCGTAGCGGTACATTTTGCTCTTCCTGTATACCCACTCTCTCGACGTTTGCAGTGCTTATCCATCGGCCCTAAACCTGTACTACACATTCTACGTTGGCTCGTCGCACACGCTACCCCGTCCGTTCCAAGGCTTCGCGTCTGACGAATCGAAACTGTCCTTCAACTAGCATCGCCGTGCCGTTCGCACCCGGTGAGATAGTCGTATTCTTTGCCTGCTATCGCCTGCTATCTGATACTCAGCGTCCTTTTCAATGCATTGTTGCGCCATACTTGTTTCTGGTCTGCCCTCTTTCTGTTGTTCAGAGACCTCCTGATCGCGCGGCTAGGTTTTGTCGGTCAACTCTTGAGCCCTGCCAAGGGCGTTGCCCTACCGCTGTCGATCATGGTTATCGCCTTGATGCGTCAGTTCGCCCCCACACGATGGGTATCAAACGCCTTCCTGCTCTCTTGCGGGGCTCTGATCATCTCGGGAGTCTTGTCCTACTAGTCGTCGTTAGACATTGGAATGGAGGGGATTCTCTAGCCACCTTTTGCTGAACAGGCCGGGGTGCGGGGCAATCCCGGCGCTCTACCACTACTGGAGCGCTTGTTTCTCGGGATTGACCTGACTTGGCTGGCCCTGAAGGGGGGCTCGCGACGATCACCGCCCCCCTCGTTATGCTGGTCGCTATCGCCGTCGAGTTCCTGTAACAATGGGTTCTTGGGTGGCTGCCGGACACATCCGACATCGCAGCACTGCTGATTGGTACTGCGCTCGCCCAAGCGGGTATCAGAGTCGATCCGCGAGCCTGATTTCTTTGGAGCTAGGTCAGATCCTGCATGCTTTCCGTCATTCGTCGCCGCATCGTTGATTCCATACTCGGTCTGCTTCGTCAGGGTCTTTTACCTCGAGACCTCGCCCTCTGCCTGGCTCTTGGCGCAGGCGTAGGACTGTTCCCCGTACTGGGTGTTTCAACGCCAGTCCTAACACTCATTGCCCTCCAGCGGCGGCTTAATCTAGCCGCAATACAGCTGGTCAGTTGGCTGATGGGACCGCTGCAACTGGTCTTAATCATCCCGTTCATGCGGTTCGGGGAATGGGTTCTCGGATCTGAGCCGCAACCCATGACGATTGAAGCCGGAATGGAAATCATTTCGCAGGGAGTCCTTCAGGCCATCATCACGATGTGGGATGCCATCGTACATGCCTCAGTTGGGTGGCTCCTTGTTGGTCCCATCATGATTTTTATACTCTACCGACTTTTGATACCGTTACTTAATCGTGCGCTTCAAAATCTGAGTTTCTCACCGCCAAAATGACTGACCACGCCGTACTTCCTCTTGCTATGCGCTTCGTCGAACAGGACCGAGTTCCGGACTGGTTGATTCGTCGACGCATCCGAAACTTACTAGCCGAACGACTTCGTGAAGAAGACAAAGGCGACCCCGAGTCGCAGCAAGCCCATCTCATGCAGATGGTCTGTAAACTTCGAGAGAGTCCTATCGCCATTCACACAGCCGAGGCCAACCAACAACACTACGAGGTGCCGACGGCCTTCTACCTAAAAACGCTTGGGAAGCACCTGAAATACAGTAGCTGCTACTACGATGACTTCAACATCGAGCGTGTGGCCGACAATCTCGACGCTGCCGAGGCTCGAATGCTTGCGCTCACCTGCGAGCGCGCTCGGCTGCGTAATGGTGACCGTATTCTCGAACTCGGTTGTGGATGGGGGTCTCTCTCGCTGTGGATGGCCGAAAAATTTCCGGACTCGAGAATCACAGCGGTTTCCAATTCCCGCACTCAAAAGCTTTTCATCGATGCTCGAGCAGCAGAACGCACTCTGAAGAATCTAGAAATTATTACGTGCGACGTCAACCAGTTACAGTTCGGGCTTGAGACTCGTTTTGATCGAGTTGTATCGGTAGAAATTTTTGAACACATGCGTAACTACGAAACACTGCTCGCTAAAATTGCCGGATGGATGACTCCCGACGCCACCCTCTTCGTGCATATCTTCACACACCATCGATTCGCCTATACGTTCGAAGTAAGAGATGATACCGACTGGATGGCCAAGTACTTTTTTACCGGCGGTATCATGCCAAGCGATGACCTACTCCATTACTTCCAGCAGCATCTCAAACTCGTCGATCACTGGCAGATCGACGGACGTCATTATCAACTCACTTCTGAGGCCTGGCTGCGAAAAATGGATGCTAACCGGGCATCTCTAATGCCGATACTCGCAGAGGCTTACGGAGCGGACCAAGCACTGAAATGGTGGGTGTATTGGCGGATTTTTTTTATGTCCTGTGCAGAACTTTTTGGTTATCGGAGAGGACGCGAATGGTTGGTTTCTCACTACTTGTTCGAGCGACGTTAAGCCTCGCCATCGGCGCTCTCCCTCCGCAGCTCGCGGCGCAGTCGCCCGAGCCACTCCAAATCTTTGCAAGTTTCAAGTCAGCCATCGAGACCAATGATCTCATCAGTGCCGGCGCTCGAGCTGAGGAGCTGGTCGCCACGATCGAGGTGCAAAATGGCAAAAATTCTCGGGAGCTTGTTAATCCGCTCACGAATCTCGGTACGGTTCAATTTCGCCGCGGAGACTTCGCACTGGCGGAGACCAGTTACCAGCGCGCCATTGCCCTGATCGAAGGCCAGCTGTCTGGTGCCGATCGCCAACTGATACGTCCGCTTCAGGGGCTCGGCGAAACCTATCTTGCGACCGGACGTTCAGTGGAAGCCTCAGTCGCACTCAAGCGTGCGGTCGATCTCTCGCGTAATCTAGACGGTCTTTACAATCTTGATCAGCTCGATAGCGTAGATGCGCTCATCGAGGCTTACGTCGCGGCGGGCCAGAATCTACATGCCGAACGTGAGCATCAATTCGCATTTCGTATCGCAGAGACTAATTTCGGAAAACGCAATTTGCAGCTTCTCGATCCGCTCGAGCGTTTAGCGCGTTGGCACGAGGAACTCGGACGTTATTCGACAGCACGTGTATTGCATGCTCGTGCACAGCAGTTGGTCGAAGAGCTCTCAGTCGATAAGCCCACACTCGGCGTACCTGCGCTACGTGGCCTTGCACGGTGTTGGATGCTAGAGGCAATTTACGGTCCCGAAGCTGTTGACGGTCTTCCCATCGAAACGACGGAGTCGGGCGGTTCGTTTGCTAACACACCAGGGCACGGTCGTATGAACACCGACGGCCTACGCGCCCTTAACCTCGCAGTCGACACGACTAAGAAATCCGTGCCAGTAGACTCCCGATTACTTGGAGAAATCTTTGCCCAGATTGGTGATTGGCATTTGTTATCCGGGAACCTCACTAAAGCCAATAAGTCGTATGCAGACAGCTATAAGGCTCTTGACGTCGCAGGGCCTGACGCACGTCGTTTACTTGAGATACCGAGACGTCTGATATATCGCCCGCCAGCTATCTCAGTCACCCGGATGCAGCCAGAAAATCCCGACGATTATGTACGGCGAACCGTCGAGATGAAGTTGAAGGTTGGCCGGGACGGCAAAGTTCAGGATGCTGTAATCGCCAAATCGACTGCTCCAGAGAACAGTAGTCGGGCGGCACTACTCGCGGCGCGCAAGGCACGCTTTGCTCCGCGGATCGAGAATGGAGAGGCCGTCGAGACCGAAGGCGTACTCATGACCGAACAGCTGCTAATCAAGGTCCAGCAGGGATCTGTGACGACGAACTGACTTCAGATTTCTTTGGCATCCAAGTCGGATCGATCCTGCGAGAGATGCGTATCGGTATGGCCTCGATACGCAATCCGCTCGCCGCCAGAGCACGCATTGCATCCTCAGCACTGACTTCCAGTCGCTTGCTGCTACTTAAAGATCGGGCCACCTCTGTCGCCGAAAACTGTGTGAGAAATCTTGCGGCTGCATCGCGCATTGCAGACTTCGTCGCCTCCTCGAGGGGTTTTGCTGAACTCAAACCTTCGGCTACCGCCGTACCGTAGCCACTGAGCGTCAAGGAATCGAAACGTTCACCATCTGGGGCGTAAACGTTGATTCGGTAACGGATGGTTACCGTAACGTACTCTCCGCCCGTCTCTTGCGCCGTAGCGAATGAGAACTGCTCGATTTGGGGGTCAAACACCGCCTGCAGATCAGAGGTCTGTCTAGCCGCCTCTAAATCTGGGAGTTCTTGGACTTCTCGAAATATCGATCCAAGTATTCGACGCGCTAGTTGCTGCTGCCCACCACCGAGCGAGATGACCCAGGTAATACCGCCTCGTGACTCGGAATGCGTAAGGTCACGTTGCTCGGGTGCGATGACGAGCCCAACTTTTGCGGGAAGCACTTCGATCAGTGCTTTTGGCAATGTCGGCTCGGGGGCAATCTGCACACCCCCGCATGCAATAAGAAAAAGCGCGGGCAAAAATGCTGTGGTTAATCGCCTCCGATACATGTCATGACACCTCCAAGGTTCATGCTGACCGCACAACTTTTGGTATTGGTGAGCCCGACAAACGTACCGTCATTACGCTCGCACATGGCTCGCATTAAGGCGGAAAATCGGATATTTGTAAACGGTGTCATGCCTGGCGCTTCGGGGAACCCGACTGCGTGAATCCGTACCCGCCGACGACCCGAAGAATCCGGGCGGTTATTGCGATCCACAGCATCTAGGGCTTCTTGTATCGACTCTCCAGTGAATTCATCACCGAGGACATAGATGCTGATCCGTCTGTCCGCAGACCAATAGGCCTTGATGGTCTGCTCAATACCATCGGCGGGATTGGAATCGCTGAAAGCCCGCCAGCTGCGCATTCGCTGAACGATATCTGTGCGGAGCCCCGGAGTGTCTGTCATCCATCGTCCGCGTGTACCAGCAAATAGTTCTCGTCCGTTGTCATCCACGATTTGTAGACCCTTAAGCTGGGGATAGATATCGAGAATCTCGCGCATCACCTCCATGGCGGTTTCCCAGTGTCCACCCTGCATGCTTCCGGATGTATCGATCAAAAAAATGACATAGTCACTATCGACTGGAATGCCGCCGACAGCCTGCGTCGTGATGCGTTTTCGGGTTCTCGACGCCTGGGCCAGTCGTTTATTCTCGGCTTCAAGCTCCTGGTAAGCCGACAGCAGCTCGTTCTCCAAAATATTGCTGATGGCTGCATTCTGACGAGAAGCGTTGAACTGGCCTCTTAGAGTCGATACATCACCGGCTACCTTAGCGAGGTATTGACGCTCCTCCGTCAACAAGTCCACTCGACCCTTTAGTTCACGCTGGAGCTGCTCGCTTTCGCCACGAATCGCGAAAAGCTCCCTCTGGAGCTTCTTAATCTGCGCTTCAAGATCTTGACGGGAGCGCTCGATGACGAGGGGTTGACCAAACTCTGACAGCACCAGCAGCAAAATGATGGCACCAAAGCCACAACAAATGACATCGAGGAAGGAAAGACTGAAGACCTCGGTATCTCGTCGCTGGAGTTTCATGGCCAGTCCGGAGAGGGCATTATGAAAGTACCCTTGGTCATACGAGCAAGCCCCCAGAATCGATGGGGAGCCGGTACATCGCCCTTCATCGGCATCAGAATAACGTCAATCGGGATGTTGCGACTGAGTCCACGGATGGCTTCATCAAACAGGCGTGCCCGATCGCCGGCATTAATGAATCGTCGCAGCGCTGGGGTGCTCGCACCCTGAGTCGGCAGTCCATCGGTAATGAGAATCACTTGATCGGGCGGGACGCGCATACCGCGTATCGTCGCAAGCGCATTGATCAGACTCGTCCCGCCCGTCGGTACAATCTGCCCGATCACACTCTGAAGTTTCTCGCGTCGAGTTGCGTCATTCCCCGGGATCCACTCCCCCGCTATGCCATCGATCAATGGGGCGGCGATCGTATTGAAGCCAATCACCTGGAACTGCGATGACTCAGGAATTTCGTTAATGATCCAGTTGCTTATATCGGTCGCCCGACGCCATTTTTCTGCTGAAAGCTGTGCCGACGTCGAAGAATTTCGTAAGCGAATGATATTGACCAAGTCTTCATCTAACATGCTTGCTGAGCGATCGATGAGTACTAAAATCCGTCGCCCCTTGAGCGTAAGGCCAGTGATATAGCGACGACTAGCGCGTGACTTCCCAGCGCCCGTTAACTCGCCTCGCGGATTTTTAACCTGGGCGCTCGCTTCGAGTCGTCGCGTATTTGCCTCAAGCGCCTGTACATCTGCTTTCAATTTCTCAACGCGCTTACGCTTAGCTAGCGTCTCGGCGTCATAGATAAAGCTCTCTTCGCGCTTTCGCTGTAACTCTTCGATCAGCTGAGTCGCACGAGAGGTAGCCGATACGGTTTCACTTTCAGTACGCTGCAATGAGTTACGTAGCCTGATCAAATTTTTTGCACCGAGCAGAACTTCCTCTTCGAGTTCCGAAACCTGCGCACTGAGGTCTTCTGCTTTACGGGTACGCTCGATACCGCTTTGCGCACTGATGATGGTGTAAAACAAAATAACGGCGCCGAACCCGCAACAAATAACGTCAAGAAAGGATAGGCTGAAGACCTCAACGTTTCGGCGGCGCGCCATGATCAGCACCTCCGACGGCAATTAAATCAATGATGACTCCGGGGGTCCCTATACGCAGTCGATCTCCTGAGAACACCTGCACTCGACCCCTCACCCGCTCATCATTAAGCCAGGTTGCCTGCGAGGTATGCGGCACGAGCGTCACGCTGGAGGCGTCACGCTGTAAAGAACAATGAAGACGCGAAACCCCAGCCAATCCCTCAAGCAAGCGCAAACCATTCACCTTCGGGCTACATCCAATCTCAAGCAAACTCAAGGGCAACAAGATGGCTTTTCCATCGTGAAGTACGTGCGTTGGTGAAAGACTGACCGAGGTGATATGAGAAAGATCGAGCTTCTTAGGTGATTCGGTTGGCGGCCGTCGCGGATAGCCGCGCTGTATGACGACCGCCCCATCTCCATTGACTGCAGCCACTTCCCGTGCTGCGGCGCTCGCTGCAAGGCCCGATGAATGCGAGAAGAACTGGCAGCCTCTCAATTTCGCCAGACTCTTGATGAATCCAGGCAATAAAGTGAGGCTCTCATCGATTAGAATATTGGCCTGCGCCCCGGCCGGTCGTAGCTCGTGTAATACCGCCAGTACCTGCTCGTAAATATTTGCGGCAGCCTCGGCAAACTGATCACAAGTTACGCTAGTGCGAATTTCACCTTGGAGAGTCGACAACTCGATGCTCGCCGTCCCTAGCACGGCAGATGTCGAATACGCATGCTCCATTTGATCGTAGAGTTTCTGCTCGCTCACACCATCGTGTAGGGGGTCAAATCGAGTCTGTAGCACCATCGCCTCAGCGATCAGTTGCAACCAACGCTGGTGAAGGGCAAGTAGCCCCAACCCCTGCCGAGAGGCGGATGCCCTACGGCGCACTTCTCCATCGGTCTCAACTCGCGTCGCTGAGACATGACCAAGCCCCATCTCCAAGACGAGCGTGACGCCCTCAAGGCCGACACTCGCCACCATGAGTGCTGCGGCATCGTGGAACCTAGAGACGTCCATGCCCTCGAGTCTCATGAGCGCAAGCACCGTGCCAAGCGCTTCAGTACTGAAAACGGCAGGTACCGCGAATTGAGCCGATTTTTCTTCGGTTATGACCCGCAGACGATTACGCAAATCTGCTCTAAGGACGGCACGGGTGACGGACGGCACACCTGTGCCAAGTCGCGCCAGAGCATTCCAGTGCTCAGCACTCACCGATCGCGGCTTCAGCCGCGCCGACTTCAGTGCGAGCGCTCCAAATATCTCTGGCTGCGCAGGATCTGCATGGACAATCGAAGGCGAGACGGCAACCGGCATGTCTGTGCCGGCAACTGCAAGCCCTGCATCGTGCAGGTAGACCCCGAGTGTCATCAGCCACGGGCCTGCAGATTTCTGATGACTTTCTGATCAAGCCATGTTTCCGTATCGAGTACCCGCCGCTCCTGCACTCGCTGAAGCTGCTGCATCAGGAACATCAACAATATGGATAGCAGCAATGCGATAAGTGTCGAGTTGAATGCGACACCCAACCCTTCAGTGACTCCAGAGATATCGCCCGTCACCGCCTTATGCGCTTGAGACAGCGCATCGCCAATACCGCGAACCGTACCAATGAACCCAATTGCCGGAATAGCCCAAGCGATGTAGCGCAACATTGATAGCTCGGAATCGAGCCGGTCAGCCTCCGTTTGACAAATACCGTGGGCAACCGTCGAGGCGTCCTGAACGTTGCGAGTGGCTCCAAACCTCGCTAGCGCACCAAGTAATGCGCGTGGGGCAAGTAACCCTTGCGTCTCTGCAGGGAGATTTTCAATCTGCCGTGCGTACTCGCGAGTGTCTTCCGGCAGAATTTTCATGCCGTCGGGTAGTCGAAGAAGATCGGCATCAAGCGCTTCCTGCTCGTACCGATTTGATCTGGCCATATACGCCATGATGGCAATCGCCCAGAGCATCAGGACAATGGTGGTTTCTTGCTCATAATCTTTCAGTACTATCTCAAGAGATCGCTGTGGTACGTAATTTGGGTCGACCTGCATGCGCTCGCGGTCGGCCTGTAAGGTTACTTCGGCAACGGGTCTCACGTGTAGCACGTAAACCGTGTGTACAACTACGATCGAAATGAGAAGAGCGAGAACCGTAAAAAGAAGTTCACTATGGTATTTTTTTTCCATATTCAGATATCTACTGGGAAGCTGATGTTATTGTCGGCTGAATCACGAAACTCTGGCGATTCTTCCTCGGAGGTTTTAGCTGGTGGTGCCCGTCGCTGAATTTCCTCAGCCTCGTTTGTCTCTGGAGGCTCAGGATTCTGCGTAGCAGCGCGCAATATCGCGACAGAGGCGCCCCAGCACACGAGAGCAACCGCGGCGGTCAAAACGATCATTCGCCAAGTATGTTGGTTAGTCTGCATAAGTTCCTTACTCTGCGTAACGAGCCACTCGGAATCCCACATCCTGCGAAGGCGTTTCACTTCCGTCACGCCATGCGGCACGAAGATCTGCAAAAACCGTAGTTCTCCAGTTACTCCCCTTAATCACCTTACGTGCACTCGCTGTATTGCTCGGCCCAACCGGATCGGTGCCTCCCGCACTAGCTTCGAATGACACATAGGCATCGTGCATCCACTCCGAGACATTACCCGCCATATCAAAGATTCCGAAAGCGTTTGCACGGAACTTTCCAGGCGGTGCGACGACGACGTAGTCGTCGGTCCATCCCTCAAGCACTCGCGGCATCTCGGAAATAGCCTCTTGGCCTGGAAGATTGCCCACTCCAGCAGGCGGCGGCAACGAGTCACCCCATTCGTAACGCTGGGAGCGTGCCCCAGACCCCGGATGTCGTGCGGAAAACTCCCACTCAGCCTCTGTGGGCAATCGATATCCCGTAGTGATAGGCTGCACCAGTGCCCAAGTGCCATTCTTTTGTTCGTAAGCAACGGGCAACCCATCTTGGACAGACAACCAATTGCAGTACTGCACTGCATCGCTCCAGCTCACATTAGTGACCGGCTGGGTATCAAGATCGAGCGTTCGCTTGCCGACAAACCCAGAGGAATGTTCGGCCTTGAAGCGACGGAATTCCCCATTTGTCACCTCACGAGTGCCTAGATAAAAGTGTCTCGATAGAGTCACTCGTCTTAGGAACTCATTAGCCCGCCTTCCCTGTTCTCTACGCTCGCTGCCCATGACGAAGGAACCGCCCTCAACGAGGCGGAGCAAAGTTCCTGTCTGTGTGCGTATCGCCGAAGCAGGCGGCTTCCAATCTTTTGCCTTTCCGACCGGAATCAGTTTGTATTCGACGGTGCGCTCTACTGCCGAAGACAAGTCGACATCCAGACGCTCACTTTTCAGACCTACCTTCCGAAGTTCGACCGTGTGACGCCGCGCTGGTAACTCCAGCGTCAGTGGCGTCCTCCCGCGGAGGATTCCCTCGACGACGACTTCCGAATCAGAAGGATCACCTTGCACGGTCAGACGTACCGGAACTGCCCGTAACATCACAGATAATGCAAGGTCGCGATTCGACTCCGCGAATATCCGATGCTGCGCCGACTCATAACCTTGCAGCGAAACACTGACCTCATGATTGATGCCTGCTGGCAGTTCAACGGTCATCGGCGTCCGACCGCGAAAAACATCACCTACAGTCACGTCGGCATTCGAGGGCCGGGAGGTCACACGTAGACGCGCATCTGGGGCACCGAGCTTCACCGGACCGACCCGCTCCGTCTGCCCGGCTCTGAGCAGCACGGTGCTCTGCCAGGTTTTCGCTCCCTCCGCTGAAATCGTGAGGCGGTGCAACCCAGCAGGGAGATAGATTGTCGTGGGCAGGGTAACGGCATCGCCATCGCCCACCACCAGCTTCGCTTTAGGAGTCGTTACGCTGACTTCAAGTGCACCCCAAGAGGGCTGTAACTTCACATTAAGAGGCTGTCGAACGCCGCGACCTTCGATGTCAAGTTGCTCGACATAATCGAGATGCCGCTCAGCTCGAAGCGTGAGTGTTCTTTTGCCACGCATGATTTCAACGGCACCTGGTGTACGTCCGACTTTCGCACCATCGACGAAAACTTCTGCGATAATGCCCTCAGTATCAATTTCGATAATTCCCGCTTTCTCTGTTAATCGCAGATCAAGGGCGAGGGGTTCATCTGTGCGTACGGTAATCGTTCTCTCTATGGGCTCGTAGCCCTGCAATTTGGCCGTCACCTCTCGTTCGCCAGGAAGCAGCAAGAGCGCGCCAGCCGATCGCCAACCGAATCCCGAACCAGACACTTCGGCTTCGGCAGGAGTTACCGTCACTCTCACGGACTCGAGTCTCCCGAGTTGAACGGCGAACAAAACAAATAAAGCGAGAACGATGATCGCAGCGGCAATGGTCCGCTTACCAAAGGGCAGGTGTCGCTGATCCGCGTTATTTTTAACTAGGCGATCGACATCATCTTCGATCGACAAGGTGGCTGCGATGATGCGTCCGTCACTCGAGACTCCATTGAGTTCCTGCTCTTCAGGACATTCGAGCGGCGCGATTGTCGCGTTGCCTTGGAGGTGGCGAATATCGAGAGTCGAGTCACTCCTAGCGACGATACGCGCTTCTCCCAGAGCGAGTACATCACCTGGCTGCAAGAGTATGAATTCTGCCGAGTTAACTAGAGCACCGTTAACTAATACGCGTCCACCCGAATAGGTGATACCGAGAAGATTATCGACGATATCTATTAAAACAAATTCCGTTATGGCACTTGGTACGACGACATCGTCGCTCTGGCTTCCCCCAATACGACATGGTAGTACAAGCTCTCGGTCACCGGCGGGTTCGTGAATACGGATCACGATATCGCCTCTGTGCATCGTATCGAGATGATGAGATTCGTGGAGGTCGGCGTCACGACGAAATCCTGTCGCACGTCACGATATCCCGGTCGACTGCCAAGCGCTACGTAACGACCTGGCTTGAGCGACAGTTCTCGTCTCGTGAATATGCCGAAGTTTCCGACGCGCTGAATACTGACCGACGTCAAACCGTCTGATTCAAGCACGGTCAATATTGGCTTTTCATAGAGACGGAGTGCCTCGCGAAGTCGATCGCTTTGTACTCCGAGTGCAGGAGCGTTATCGTTTACGGCAGCTGCTTGCGTTAGCAGACGCTCCGCTTCACGACGGACTTCGGAGGCAGACAGTCTGAAAGGACTGCTTAAAAGAGCCTCCATACGGCGCGAGAGCTCGGCGCGCGGTGCTACACGCACACGTCCGTCGCGTGCAAATTTTAAGGTAGAGTCACGAACGAGTAATTCATCGTAGCGTAATAAGGCTTCGCCCCAGCTTTCTGCTTTCTCAAGCTCGAGCAGTTCGGCGCGAACTATACCGAGATCTCGGCGCTCTCCTGCCGCCTCAATCTGAGCGAGAATCTGTACGAGTTCGCTAGCCCCGGGACGAAGCTTCGACGCACGAGTCAGTGCAGCGCGTGAATCCTGGTTTCGTCCAGCGCGGAGAGCCACGAGGGCATCGCCAATATCGCGGGCATAACGATCCGATCCGATGGCGGTCTTTGCACGCGCAATACCCTCGCGCGCCACCCGATTCATCGGGTCGGCACGGAGTACCTCTTCATAACGCATCAGTGCCCGCAGGTGATCGATCGTTAAAGAGGCCGTTTCAGCTTCAACCAGCGCAGGCAGTACCGGTCCGAGGGCTACGACACGAGCAAGTCCTTTACCCGCGTCTTCGCTGGTTGGATCAATACGTTGAGCAAGTTGGTAAGCCTGTTGGGCCACCTCAAGTCGACCAAGATCGAGTGCCGTATCGCCTTCGTTCAGTTGCCGCGCGAGAATCTGAGGACGTTCGTCGGCGATCCTTAAGAGTCGCTGATTGGCAATACCGATGCGATCAAGTGCCATAGCATAGTCCCGCACCGCTTCGGCCTCGAGAGCAAGTGCACCCAAAGATTTAGCTGCTGCAAACGCGGCTCCGCCCCAAACGCCAGCACCCTGCATCTCAAGCTCCTCAAGCAACATTCGGAACTTAGCGTCTTCAGCCTCAAAACGACTTATCACATCCGGGTCAGGTTGTGCGGCAGATTTTGGCGCATTTATGGGGGGTGATGACTTTTCGACGATTAACGGCTTGACAGGTGGTGTAACAAACCGCGGTAGGATCAAAAATACGGCCCCTAGCACTATGACGAGTGCTACAAGCCCAATCCATGCACCGATCGACGGTTTGCGATCGCTCGATGCCGTCATCTGCTCTGCTTTGATTTCCTCTGGCTGAACCACTTTCGCTGCAACCACAGGTGTCGGGCGCTTCGATTCGAATGAACTGAGCATCGCGGCCACTGCCCGCAGATTTTTTGGTCGGGACTCCGGATCGTGGGCCAGAAACTGCATCACGAGATCGACGAGCCCCGCGGGGGTTGCCACCGAAGTGACGAGTCGCGGAGGCGGTAACGCGGCCAACGCACGTTCTGAATCCGGGAAGTTTGGGGGGTAGCCCCCAAGCAATTCGTAGGCGAGGGCTCCGAAGCCGAAAAGGTCATCAGCCTTCGACGCTGGCATGCCGGTAAGCTGTTGTGGACTTGCGGAAAACGGCGAGCCCACCGCCGAAGAAGACGATTCGCCGATTCTGGCTGCAATTCCAAAATCGGTTAAGCGTACGCAGCCATCGAAGTCGATGAGAACGTTCGATGGCTTAAGATCTCGATGAATGATGCCGCGCTCATGCAGTCCGGCGAGCGCCTCGGCGACCTCCCGAAGCACGCCCAAAATCTGTGTCCATGACTTCGCCCGTAGTGATCGGGCATCTGCAGAAGCGAGCTCCATGGGGAGTACGGCATAATGTGCGTCGGCAATCGGCTCAGAGAATTCGAGGATCCCTTTCCCCGCGCCTTGATGGGATAAATCGTACTGCACTCGTAATCCCGGCAGACCGCTCGCTTTGGAAATCTTCAAGCCGATCTGCATTGAGCGCACCTCATCGAGTACGCGCCAAATCTCACTCTGAGCTCCGCTACCAAGCGAATCAATCAGAACGAAGCGATTTAAAAGCCTTTGCCCTTTCGCGAGTGTCGCCACGACACCTCAGGAGCCGGCGGGCGGTGTTGAGGACGCACCTGTGGCAGTCCCTGTCTCCTCTGCGTAGATGGCCGACAGAAGACGACGCCACTCACGATATTGTTCTTCGGTAGTACCAACTAGCTTGAGCGAACGCCCTTCGACCTCGACGATCTGCGAACCTGCCTCGTTCTCGAAGCTACGTGCGAGCTCCTTCACTTCCTGTGCTGCTGTCTTTGCATCTTCGAATTTCTTTATACCGGACATCACCGCCGCTACCCCACCAACGCCACCACCATAACGAACGGCATCTTCGATACGCTGGCAGTTGTCATCCGCGGAGTTGCACTGGCTAGAAACAAAAATGCTCGCGAGCACCGCAGCGGCGCCAAGCACGGTTCGGGCCGTCGCCTGACTACGAGCCTTTTCTTCTTTTTCTATGGCCTCCCGACTCGTTCGACGATACCCCGCATAGGAATCGAATAGCCTTTCTGAGAATTGCTCGTTATATCCATCGAGAGTGTCAATCACGGCGGCATCACGCTCATGAATTTTCTCGATGCGTACGAGCGCAGGGTCGTTCTTCGCCGGAAGACGAGCGACTCTGATCAATTCATTACGATCCTTGAAGAGATAACCTCTAAACGAACGCGGGTCGAGATCCTCTGCAAAACGAAGAGAAGCCACTTTGCGTACCTCTTGACGCTCCGCAGTCGACAATCGCTCGCGAGCTGCTAACAGATCATTGGCGATCTGTACGTAAACATTCTTAAATGGATCGCGAGCTCGAATTGCGGCATCGGTTTTGTAAGAGCTGACATCGGCTGCGCCAGCGTAGACCTGGTCGGCTATCCATATCCGACCACTCGCATCAACTGCACGGATCAGCAACTCGAGGCTTCCGCCTGTTGATTTTAGGATTTTCCCTGTCACTAGAACATCGACAAACTTGACGCCCTCCGGCACCACTCGAACCGCACCCCATTGGCCACTTGTTTCAAGAGTCGTCTTAAGACGGAAAGCTAAGAGTTGAGACTCAGCTTTACGAACATCAGGGTAGATACGCTGCTTATCGAGGGCCTCTTCATTATCTTTGAGAGCCTCGGGAATGTTTGCATCGAACGCCTGGACTGCAATATCAAGGAGTTCAGCCTCAGAAATCTGCTGCTTAGCCTGCGCCGCCTCAAGCTTGGGTAACGGCCGCATTTCATTTACGACACATCCGCTTAGAACTACCAGGATCGACGCGGCGAATACAAAAATCCGCTGGTTGCGGTACGACGGACAAATATCAGCCCTTGCCTTGAACATTACGCTTATACTCCGTGTATTCTTTCCAGAGCTTTTCTTTGAGTTCTGGATCCGTCTCCTGCTCGGCAGCGCGGCGTAAACGACGAGCGACGATGTCGTCGTCCTCTCCCGAGGGCCGACTTCGATCCGGTGCTCCGCTACCGCTGCCCACAACGACACCGCGATCTTGACTGTCGCCGCTGGGTTTCTCTCCACCACCATTGCCTGATTGACCCGTACGCTCGGACCGCAGATCCCCTTCTCGGCGACCGATGCCCGCATCCGAATCTTGCGTCGATGTGGTTGCCGAGCGATTGGCTACACGCGCATCGCGTTCCGCGGCTGTTTTCTGTTGCTCCTCTGAAAGGGTCTTGTCGAATTCACCCAAAGAGTCGTCCAGCTTCTTACTCAGTGCCCCGCTACGCTCATCAGAGGTCGTTGCGTCTTCATCAGCATCGCCACGACTGGAGGTGGTGGCATCGCTGCTACTGCTACGACCAGCGCTGCCAGTATTACCGCCGACGGTGCCGCTGCTCTCCCGCGTCTCCCCGCCCGTGATGATGCCGCCAGGTGATTCAGCCGACGGTCCCGACGGAGTCGAGGGCGTTGAGGGTATGATCTCGCAACCAGCGAGCATGAGTGACGACAACAACGCGACCAGTACGATTATTTTAATCTTCATGTCGAATCTCGGTTAACTCATCCTTCGTCAACGAAGAAACTCTGTAACTGATCGGCGAGTCGATTACAGGCCGTATTTTCGACGCGCGCGATGAAGGGCAATGGAACGACAGCGCCCACGATGGCCGAGGTCCCTGACACGTTTGTATCGACGCTGCCGGCGGACTTAGCCTGCTTCAGATCCCAAATCGTTGCTTCGAAGTTCGACTCGTTCTCCCACCAACCGAAGCCGATACATCCCGCCGCACCCGGCGCTGCACCGCAAGCGATGCTGCCACCACCATCGATTTTTCGAGTTCCGCCATCAAGCCAGACCAAATACCGAACCCCCGATGCTGCAACGCGCTCGCTTACCCCCGGCTTTGCCAGCAGTTGGGTAACAGCCTCGGGACGCGAAGGAGCCGTGGCAGGCTCAAACCAGGGGAAAAGGTCATCGACGAATCGATCGTTATCGTGGACCCGAATGGCCTTCGGTCCACTCGCCAACCCCCGCCCGACGCAGTCCATGAAATCGTCCTCGACCGACGTCCCCTCGATCTGGGGCTTAGCCAGAATCACCACCGCCTCACCCGAGGCAATGTGGGTCGGAAGCTCCCGGGATTCCTCGATTCGGGCGCTCATACAGCCGCCAAGACCAAGGATCAGGGCAATGGTCAAAAGCGAGAAGCGGGCAGCTGCGGAATGCATTTTTGGGGACTCCCGAGGATCACGGCGAGTATGCCATGCACCCTGCCCCCAGTTGACCGGCGGCCGTGCGGGACGGTTCCCAGATTCCCATCCTTTGCGAAACTTTACGGACGGTCTCGGCATTACTGCGGTCGGGGGAAGCGGTCCAGACGCCTCAACCCGGGGAAGAGCTTGAGGTACATCGCCACGACGATTAGACAGGCTACGCCACCGTACGTCACGGCACGAACAGGCCCCCACCAACTAGCCGTAAGTCCCGATTCGAACTCCCCGAGTTCGTTCGAGGTCCCGATAAACATTGCGCTGACGGCGCTGGCCCGGCCACGGATTTCGTCGGGAGTCTCACACTGGATCAAAAGATGGCGAACGAAAACCGAAACCATATCGCCCGCACCGAGACACACGAGCGCGACGACTGATAACCAGAACGAGGTCGACAGCCCAAAGGCCACGGTCTCGATGCCGAAAATAGTCACGCCTCCGAACATCCAAGAGCCGGCATGGCGGGAAATGGGTCGTCGTGCAAGCACAATCGCCATCACTGCAGCACCTACGCCCGGCGCTGTTCGCAGGATGCCAAGGCCCTCAGGCCCAACCTTGAGGATGTCTGCGGCGAACATCGGGAGTAAGGCCGTTGCACCGCCGAAAAGTACTGCAAAAAGATCGAGTGACATCGCCCCGAGTACGGTCCGCTTGTGAAAAACAAAGCGCAGCCCCTTTGTCAATTCGCCCCAGGTAGCTGGCGTTGATAAACGAATCACTGGTTTCGGTTTTATCGCGGCAAAAAGTACGATCACGATCGTGATCAGGATCAGAGCGATAACATATACGAGCAGCGCCCCGACGGGCTGCTGTCAAGATTCACCCAACGCGTAGACGAGTCCACCTAGGGCAGGTCCTACGATGACGGCCACTTCGAATAGCATCGAATTAAGGGCAACGGCCGACGGAAAGACGTTCGTGGGGACAAGGTTAACCGCCATGGCGTGCCCGGCGGGCATCCACAGTGCACGCGCCGCACCTAGCAAGGCCATCGCAACGAACACCCAGACGATGTCCTCGCTGCCGCTCAGACAGTACGCGATGAGTGCGGTGATACAGGCCGCATCGACGACGTAAGCAATGAGTATGACGGTGCGGCGATCGGTGCGATCAGCGAGCTGCCCCGAGGGCAGTACCAAAAAGAAGAACGGCAGAAACTGCGCTAGACCCACGAGACCGAGATCGAGCGGATCTCGGGTAGTCGTATACACCTGCCATCCGACGGCTACCCCAAGCATTTGCCAGACAAGGGTCGCGACAAAGCGTCCCAAGGGAAACCGCCGGAAATCCGGATATGCGAGAGCGGCTCGCATTTCTACCCGATCTGTAGGATCGGTCGATTGGTTCATACGGCAGTGGTAAGGTGCGTCGGCAAATTCGCCTGCGGAGTGTCTCATGTCCGACTCGGCCATCACTCGTCATTTTGCAACCATCAGTGCAGGGCGATGGGGTCCACGGCAAGTGCACTATCGCCGCGTCGGCTCAGGACCGCTCGTCATGCTGTTTCATCAATCGCCGCTCTCGTCGCGCGATATGCTCGCGACAATGGAGCGCTGGAAGTCGCATTTCACTTGCATCGCACCCGACTCCCCGGGCTTCGGCTTATCGGATCCTCTTGGTGTGATATCCGCGTCCATGAACGATTTTGCTGATGCAGCCATCGAGTTCATGGATGCGCTCGGTATCCGACGTACAGCAGTTTACGGTGTCCATACTGGCGCGATGATTTCTGGTGCCATTGCGGCAATTCATCCCGACCGCATCGTATGCGCCGTTGGCAACGGCTACGTTATGATGTCGGAGGCTGAAAAAAAAGAAATAGTCCGGCGTTATTTGCCACCATTCACACCATCTTGGGACGGTTCACATTTGACTTGGCTGTGGGCGCGAATGCGCGCGCAGACGAACTTCTTCCCTTGGTATGCAACACGTCTTGAAAACCGACTCTTTAATGGTATGCCACCACCCGAAGCACTGCATGACGCATCGCTCGACTTCATGCGCTCCGGAGATCACTATCGCGTCGCTTATCGTGCCGCATTCCTCATGAAGTCAGACCGCACTCTAAAAAAAATGCGTGTGCCCATGCTTGTGACGGCATATGCCACCGACGTACTCGCTAAGCATCTACCGCGAATAAAGAATGCAAACCGTCGTGTCACCGTTCAGTGCGGGGGTAATCTTAAAGAAACGCTCGAGCTCTGTCGTCTTTACCTCTCCGCACATCGTCCGCCCATGGCGCCCAAGCCTCTAATCTCCTCTACTCTAGCCGGCAAACTCGTCCGCGACTATGTATCATTAGCCGGGGGTCAGCTGCGCCTACTCAAAAACATCAATGGCCAAGGTCGTCCCATCGTTATTTTTCATGATGCTTTGGGGTCGATCGATACCGTCGAAACCGTAGCCAAAGGCTTCATCGGGCGACGTCCGGTTTTTGCCATCGAACTACCGGGGCATGGAGAGTCCGACGATTTGCTCAGCTCTCGATCGTCCTCAGTCGCGGCCTACGCCGGGATGGTCAGGCGTGCAATCACCGCTCTTAAATTTACTCGTATTGATCTTGTCGGTCTTGGATTTGGGGGTCTGGTCGGCCTTGAGCTCGGATTACGTGATCGGCGGCTTGTGAATGCGCTCACCATGATCGGCGTCGCCGATCTCGAAGGGAGGAAATCAAAAGAATTCACTAATAAGGGTCTGCCGAAAATCGTACCTGATTGGTTCGGTGGTCACTTTCTACAAGCCTGGCATTTCGTTCGCGACCAGGAATTATTCTCGCCTTGGTATGACCGACAGGGACGCTCCACCCTTCGACAGGAACCTTCGATTGACCCGCCTCGACTACAGCAGCGCGTTCTCGAACTTTTTCGTTCGAACGGATGCTGGCGGCGAGCACTCGACGAGCAGGCCTCTTACCCGTGGCGCCGAAGGCTCCGCACTGCAACTCATCATACAAAACTTTCCATCGCGCTCGCTGCATCAGACACCGATCCACTCCGTGAATCGACCTGGCGAGTAGCAAAGGCGGTACCGGGGATCAATAAAATATTTTTACCCGCTGCCGAACATCGCTGGGCTGCTGCGCTCATAAAATTCTTTGATAATGAGCCAATTACTTGAAACGACTCTGTGTCTTCTGCGGTTCGAAGACCGGAAACGGCTCGAGCTATCGTACGGCGGCCAAGTTTCTCGGCCAAGCGCTAGTCCGCTCGAGTATCGGTCTCGTCTTTGGTGGCGGCAAAGTTGGGCTGATGGGAATTGTCGCCGATACGGTTCTCGCAGCCGGCGGAGAGGTAATTGGCGTGATTCCTCAAACTCTTGTCGATCGTGAAGTGGCTCACCTACGGGTCAATGATCTTCGTATCGTCAACTCCATGCATGACCGGAAGGCGCTGATGGTTGAGTTGTCGGACGGATTCATCGCCCTGCCAGGTGGTATCGGCACGCTTGAGGAACTTTTCGAGGTTTGGACCTGGAGCCACTTGGGTCTTCATAACAAACCTTGCGGACTCCTCGATGTTGATGGATTTTACTCGCAGCTTTCGCAATTCCTCGATCATGTCAGTCGCGAGGGTTTCCTACAACAGGGTGTGCGGGACATGCTGTTGATTGATGACGATGCAGATGTACTCATCGAGAGGATAAAGCACCACCAAGTCGCCTAGATCATCGAGCAGTTGTATCTTCGGTAGTCGACTGCGATCGCTTCTCGGCAATCCATTCGCGCCAAATAGCCATCAACACAGCGAGGATGACTGGGCCAATGAAAAGTCCGACAAGCCCGAAAGCAGTCAATCCACCAAGCACCCCGAAAAGCACCAGCAGGAACGGAATACGCGTCGCACCACTGATCACGAGTGGGCGAACGATGTTGTCTATCCAGCTCACCGCGGCTAGACCCCAAATTGCGAGCCCGATAGCAGCAGTCGTTTCGCCGGTCAGATATAACCAAACACTGACCGAGCCCCATATGACGGGCACGAAGAATGGGACAAGGCCCGCGAGGAATGTGAGTATTCCGAGAAATATCGGGACTGAAAGTCCTGCAAACCAGTAACCGATTCCCGACAACGTGCCCTGCGCCAGCGCTGCAAGCACGATACCGTACACCACTGCCTTGACGGTGTTGCCGATGGCTTTGAGATAGTGCTGTACGCGTACTATGCCGAAAAACTGTTCGAGCATACGCGTCACTTGTGAGGCGAAATGTTCCCCATCTCGGTACATAAAAAACAACGAAACCATTGCAAAGATAAGCTTAACGAAATTACGTCCGACACCACCAAGCATGGCGCTGATCTCGCCAGACGATTGAGAAAAGAATTGGCGAATCGTTACATCGAGGGCGCCGGGGTCGCGTGCCGCCTGCGCGACGATATCCCGTAGGCGAGGGCCGAGCAGCGGGATATCTGCGATGAAATGCGGTACCTGAAGTTTGGCAAGTAGTGGCACGATCTCGCGGTAAAAGGGCAATGCCTCAGCCTTGACGAGCAACGCGAACCAAAAAATGGGCAGGACGATGGCTGTGCTCAGCAGTACCGTCATGAGTAACGCCGCGAAGACTCGCCTACCTTTGCACACCCGAGCGAGCCGCTCGTGCACAGGCCAAGTGACGTAAGCAAGAATCGCCGCCCAGATCACTGGAACGATGAACGGCTGAAGTACCTGAAATGCCAACAATATCAGTGCGGCGACAAGACCGACGACCGTAAGTGGTCGGAGCCATTTACCTTCAGCGAAATCTTCAAAGATCACGAATGGGCCTCTGAGCCTGCAAATGCGGTCAGTGCCAAAAGAGCGCAGACGCCGATGGTCAGTATCCGTCGCAGATCAAGATAATCGGACGGCAGATCGGAAGCGAGAACTCGGTATTCGAGTAACCAAAATAAACCGAATCCCGCGACAAGCAGCGCAATACCTTTTTCTCCACCGAGGAGCACGGCCGATGCGCCAACGACGGACGGTAGCGTCGCACCGACGACAGTCCCAACCGACCACGGAAGCCGTCCCGCGAGGGCGTAGCCCCAATGGACCGCGGCAACAAAAGCGAGGATGACGGCACCCCAGGCGGTCGCTATCTGTACGCCAAGTGGCGCCAGCCCTCGCGCTGCACCGACCGTGGCCAACAACAACGCCAACCCAAAGGTAACCAAGCCCAAAAATCCGGCCCAGCGGGCACCGGCATCCAGAGATTTCGGGTGGTCGTATTGACGAGTATTCGTAGTCATCGGTGATTTATTTTGACAGGACGATGTGGCAGTCGTCACCCCTCCCTGCTCAGCCAGTCCGCCAGCACCTCGGCAACATCTACTGGATCCTCGTGATGCATCATATGCTCGAGACTCGAAAAATCATGTATCTTGAGTTTTAAGGAAACTCTGATTTACCTGCGCTGTCAAAATCAAGGTCCATCATTAAACGAGCACCGTCATGAAGCAGCAAACCCTTTCGGGATTTGAGCGGTACAGCAAGACGACGCGTCGAGCGCAGTTCCT
>Ga0194128_10001492_pt1 | contig 40507 bp, 40 predicted proteins | sample TA2KigCa65mmetaG_FD_148650 | JGI IMG/M metagenome (GOLD analysis project Ga0194128, IMG submission 148650) | Freshwater microbial communities from Lake Tanganyika, Tanzania - TA2015037 Kigoma Deep Cast 65m | ecosystem: Environmental > Aquatic > Freshwater > Lake | place: Tanzania: Lake...
GATTCCTCAAACTGAAATTGATGTGAACCCAACTATTAAGGCACAACAAAATCCTGGTTGGTAATACAGGTATTCAATAAATTATAAGCCGTCCGAATTCGGACGGCTTTTTTTATTCAACTATAAAAAGTAATATGTTTCAAGAAAAAGAATTTGATACCATAATTAATAGACGCCGCTCCAACCGCCGCTTTGCAGCGGATATCCCCGTACCGGAAGCAGTGATAGAAAAAGCACTACAACATGCTATACTAGCGCCGAATAGCAGTAATATGCAATGTTGGGAATTTTACTGGATTAAATCTGCTGAACAAAAAGAACAATTTGGTGCCTATTGCCTGGGACAGGGTGCCGGAAGAACTGCGCGAGAATTAGTAGTATTTGTAACAAGGGGGGATCTCTGGAAAAAAAGAGCACGTTGGAACCGAGAAAGAATTCAGCAAAGTATTGTAGGCGAGCCCACCAAATTGCAAAAAAGAGGCTTGGACTATTATGGCAAACTAATGCCGTTAGCTTATGCTAATGATCCTTTTGGATTCTTAACACTGATCAGAAGAAGTATTAGTTTTTTTGTAGGCCTTCGAAAACCCTTTATGCGATTTGGCGGTAGAGCTGATCAGCGAATTACTGTTCATAAATCCTGTGCATTGGCTGCAGAAAACTTTATGCTGTCGATTGCCGCTGCTGATTTTGATTCATGCCCTATGGAGGGGTTTGATGCTAAGCGAGTCAAAAAAGCATTGAATCTTCCTTGTGGAGCAGAGATCAATATGATTGTTGGAGTAGGCAAGGGCACCACTGAAGGAATTTGGGGACCTCGCTTTAGAGTTCCTTATGAAGAAGTAGTAACCGTAATTTGATCCAACTCAGCTTTCACAAACTGCATGAGTTGACTGATACGCGGTCCTGAAAAATCAAAAGATAGTCCAGCCGCCTCAAATAATTGAGGCAAGGTTCTTGTACCACCCAATGAAAGTGCATGTAAATAATTTTCAAGCGCAGCCGTTGGGTTTTTCTTGTATTGCTGCCACAAACCAATGGCACCTAATTGTGCAATACCATACTCGATATAATAAAATGGAACTTCAAATAAATGAAGCTGTCGCTGCCAAAGCACACGACGATATTTTTCTAATCCTGAAAAATCTATAGCGGGTGAAGTAAATTCGTTAACAATGTTTATCCACTGCTCTTCTCTCTCAGCATGTGTATGTCCCGGATGTGTATAAATCCAATGCTGAAATTTATCAATGGTAGCAACCCATGGAAAAATAGTAATGACGCGTTCTAATTGTTGCTCCTTTGCTCTTTGTAATGCTGTTGATTCAGAAAAATATTGATCCCAATGATCCATGCTAAATAACTCCATGGTCATGCTGGCTACCTCAGCAATTTCAGTAGGGTATTCTTTAAATCCGTTGAGCGGAAGCGAGTGACATAAGAAAGAATGTATGGCATGTCCACCCTCATGCACCATAGTTGTAACGTCATCAAGGGTACCCGCCGCATTCATGAATATAAAAGGGGCTCCACTTACAGCAAGGGGGCAATTATAACCACCAGGTGCTTTCCCTTTTCGACTTTCCAAATCCAAATGTCCCAGTTGCTGCATACGAGTCAAACAAGCAGCAAAAAAAGGATTGAGCGCCGTAAAACAAGCAATTGTTTTTTCCATTAACTCGGATGCGTTAGCAAAAGGTCTCAATGGTTTTGTGCCAAGGGGCTCAGCCTGCAAATCCCATGGACGCAATTTGTCAATGCCTAGTTTTTTTCTTTTCTGCTCGTACAATTGATTCACTAAGGGCATTACATGATCACGAACGGCTTCATGAAATTGTTCACAGGTTGTATGATCATAATCAAACCGACCTAACTCCATAAATCGATAAGCCCTATAATCTGTAAATCCCGCTTGTGCAGCAATTAGATTTCTTTTTTCAAGTAATTGATCAAACAATTCATGTAATGCTTTCTGATCTTGATACCGACGCGCTGCTATTTTCAAATAAACATCTTCACGCACAGCACGATCCTCATCTTCTAAAAATAAGGCCGCTTGCTGCAAGGTATATTCCTTTCCCTTTACAGTTACCGCCATTTTACCAGCAATCACTGCAAATTGTTGCTGTAACATATTCAGTGATGCAATCACCGGGATGTTAGCTTCTCGAAAAAGATCAATTTGTTTACGTATACTTCGTAAAAAGGTAAAATAAATAGTTGTATCCAGTGAAGAAGTAAAAGGACAATCAATTAGTTTTCTATTCAATCGATCAGACCATGGCTGGATCCGTGGTTGAATTTCCAACATAAAAAAATTGAATGCTTCCTCCAATGATTTATTCTCCGTATCACAGGTCATTCGGATCTGACGCCAACAGGCATCTTCACTGATAACAGACTCTAATTCACTCAGATCTCGAAGCCATTGCTCCAGGTTATCTAAGGACGTTATTGTTCGTCCGTCCAATTCTTGAAAAAAAGGAGCCAAACTATTCCAATCTGTCAACTCAAAATCAGCTGGCAAATAATGACGGGGCAATTTTTGTATATCCGCTGTATACATAGTAACCAGAGTAACTACTCAGCTCGCTCGGAAAGTTTTAATTCAATAGTAGCGCTCTTTAATTGCGTAAACCATTTCACCATTTTACGACGATCGCTATCATATACTCGCTCAAAATCCATATCAGGAAATACTTGCTTAAAATAACTTTTTACTGCACCAGCATCTTTTTCGGCAGGTAAGGGCTGTGTTGCTTTTTCCATGGCCTTGAATACATCTACCAGGTTTACATTCTCCCGAATAGTATATACTTCAATACTCTCCAAATGAGAAAACTGATGAATTCGCGTAGAAACAAACCGGGTACTACCATCTTCTAGCGAACGTACAATACCTCCATCGGCTTTACTACTTACCAGCTCAAATAAGCCTGGCAAACCACTAACGGCAACTAATTGATTATAATCCATTTTTTTATAAAATGATAAGGGTGCAAAGATACTTGACTACAGCCAAATACTTACCTTTAGTAACGGTCAAGCGAAAGTAAATTTTTGAAAATTCGTCAAACACTTTTAAAATAATAGTATGAAAAAAATAGTCCTACTTACCCTTTTAATTAGCTGCAGTGCCATTTCATTTGCCCAACCTCCGGGAGGAGGCGGTGGTTTCCAACGTCGTACCCCCGCTGAGCGTGCCGCTGTAATTCATCAAAAATTAGATAGCGCTTTCAAATTAGAAGCGGCCAAGTTAACTATGATCGATACTGCATTAACAGTGCTTTATAGAAAGCAGGATGCCCGCATGCAAGAAGTAAGAGATATGATGATGAACGGAGGAGGAAATATGGACCGAGAAGCACTTCGTGAGGAAATGCAAAAATGGAATGGTGCACAGGAAGAAATTCTAAAAGCCGTGCTTTCCGCAGAACAATTTACAATTTGGAAAGATCAAATACTACCTGCCATGCGTCCGGCTCGTCCCGCTGGAGCAGGTGGAGGCGGTGGCGGAGGCAACTGGCGCGGAGGCGGGAATTAAGCGCTACTACTAGTGCGCTTCAAGCCAATTTTCTCCCTGCCCACATTCAGCAATTACAGGAACATCATTAGGAAGTGCTAATGCTTCTTGCATTGAAGCTATAATCAACGGCTTTAATACAGCTGCTTCAGTTCGTAAGGTATCAAAGATTAATTCGTCATGCACTTGCAAGATCATTTTACTTTTAAGACCTGCCGCTTGAATAGCATGATAAACTTTTTGCATAGCTAACTTGATCATGTCTGCAGCGGTACCTTGTATGGGAGAATTAATAGCATTACGTTCAGCAAATCCTCGCATGGTGAAATTGGAAGAATTTATATCGCGCAACCAACGCTTTCGTCCTAATAGCGTTTCTACATAGCCATTGTCCTTTGCAAACCGAATGGTATTATCCATGTACTCCTGAATTCCAGGAAACTCTCGCTTGTAATTAGCGATAATTTCTTTAGCCTCTGTACGTGATATCCCTAAATTATCAGCCAACCCAAAAGCCCCCTGTCCATAAATAATACCAAAATTTACACTCTTGGCCTTGTAACGCATCTCCTTGGTTACTTCGGCTTCTGGTACATTATAGACACGTGCAGCTGTTGCCGTATGTATATCTTTCCCTTCCTTAAAAGCGGCACACATATTAGTATCCCCGCTAATAGATGCTACAATCCGTAATTCAATCTGAGAGTAATCAGCAGAAAGTAAAATATGATTATTGTCACGTGGGATAAATGCCTTTCTAATTTCCCTACCCCGCTCAGTACGTACCGGTATATTCTGCAGATTAGGATTATTACTAGCCAATCTACCTGTTACAGCCACCGCTTGCCCATACGTAGTATGTACACGTCCAGTTTTGGGATTAATCAACTCCGGTAACGCATCTACATAGGTAGATTTTAATTTAGTAAGTTGACGATACGTTAGTATATCAGCTACAATCTCATGACCCTTGGCAGCTAATTTTAGCAAAACATCTTCGCCTGTTTGATATTGCCCTGTTTTTGTTTTTTTAGCAGAAGGATCTAATTGTAATTTATCAAATAGCACTTCCCCTAATTGCTTTGGAGAAGCTAAATTAAAACGGACACCGGCTTTTTCGTATACATTTTTCTCTGCTCGATCCGCTTCTTTTTCTAATTCAACTGAATAGTCTTTTAAGAAGTTTACGTCCACATTCACTCCCTCAAACTCCATAGCGGTCAATATTTTTACCAATGGAGATTCCACTTGATCAAAAACACGCGCTACTTCTTTCTTTTTTATAAGTGGGACAAACTTCTCTTTTAATTGCAATGTAATATCAGCGTCTTCACCAGCATACTCTTTGATTTCATCAATAGCAACCTCGCGCATGGTTCGCTGACCTTTTCCCTTTTTCCCAATCAATTCCTCAATTGAAACCGGAACATAGCCCAAGTATTTTTCACTGAGAATATCCATGCTACGCTTCCCTTCCGGCTCAATTACATAATGCGCTAACATGGTGTCAAATAGCGTACCAGCTAGTTCAATACCATACCACTTTAAGATGAGTAAATCATATTTACAATTCTGTCCAATCCAACACATAGTAGTATCCGTAAATAATGAATTAAAATAAGAGAGTAATTTTTTGACCGCCTCTCGATCCGCAGGACAAGGAACATACCAGGCCTCGCCGGGTTTCACTGCAAAACTTAAGCCCACAAGTTCAGCCAGGTTAGCATCTATGCCAGTTGTTTCCGTATCAAAACAAATTGCAGTATGAATCGATAAATCCTGCACCAGTTTTTTTATAGCAGAATCCCCTTCCACTACTTCATAATGATGCGGAGTGTTGTGAATATTTTTATCAGCAGGCCCTTGGGGTAAATCTGCGTCATCATCAGCAGAGAAGCCGGTACTTTCCTCCGTATTAATTGCTTCAGCAAGTGCAGCGGGAGCAGCGGGAGCAGCAAACGCGGCCGGCTGCGCATTTCCTCCAATGATGTTTCCAAATAAATCAGTTTGAACACCCTGAGGCATTTCTTTTTCTACCACAGAGCGAGGGTTAGGAGGCGGAATAAAATCTTCTCCCAATAATCTCTTTCCTAATGTTCTGAATTCAAGCGCAGAAAAGATATTTTTTAATTGCTCCTTGTTCCAATCTTTGAGCTTAAAATCTTCTTCATGAAATTCAACAGGAACACTAGTGATGATAGTAGCCAACTTTTTTGAAAGAACGGCCAGCTCTTTTCCTTTTCTGACTTTCTCCCCCATGGCACCTTTAATTAGATCAGCATTAGCCAAGGTGTTCTCCAGTGAACCATATTCATGCAAAAACTTAGCCGCAGTTTTTTCGCCAACACCTGGGATACCAGGAATATTATCTACCGCGTCCCCCATCATTCCCAACATATCAATAACCTGACTCACGTCTTTTATATTCCATTTAGCACAAACCTCTGCCGGACCCAGCACTTCAGCATCATTTCCACCATACGCAGGCTTGTATATTTTGATATGCTCAGAAACTAATTGCCCATAATCCTTATCAGGCGTAACCATATACACCGTATATCCAGCTTTTTCTGCCTGCTTACTCAGTGTTCCAATCACATCATCAGCCTCATACCCATCGCATTCAATAATAGGAATATTAAAAGCCCGTATTATTTCTTTGATATCAGGTACGGCAGCTAATATATCTTCAGGAGTTTCTTGACGGTTTGCTTTATAATCGGCAAAGTCAGTATGTCTTTCTGTAGGAGCCGCTGTATCAAAACAAACGGCCATATGAGATGGCTTTTGCTTATTGATTAATTCCAATAATGCATTAGTAAAACCAAATTGTGCATTGGTGTTTTTTCCAGTGGAAGTAAGACGGGGACTTCGAATTAAGGCATAATAAGCACGAAACACCAGTGCAAATGCATCCAATAAAAATACCTTTTTCTCCATGTTGCTAAGATAACTATAACTCTTTCAAACGAGCCTCCAAGCGGAATACTTCGTCACGAAGACTGGCAGCTTCCATATAATCCTGTCGTTGAGCCGCTTTATCCATTTCTTTTTTTACTTTTTGGATGGCCTTCTCCAACTCCGATTTAGAAGTATACTCCACTTGTTCGTCCAAAACAGCCGTAAGCTGTTTTAAAGTGTGAGCAGCCATTGCATTAGCATCACCTCCTGCATCCAAAATATCTAATACCGATGTTTGAGCAAAAACTTCCTGTGTGGACTTTTGAATAGTAGTAGGTGTAATACCATGAGCCAGATTATACGCCATTTGTTTTTGGCGACGACGGGTAGTTTCATCAATAGTACGCTGCATACTATCGGTAATCTTATCCGCATAAAAAATAACTAATCCATTTACATTACGCGCCGCACGTCCGGCCGTTTGTGTCAATGATTTTTCATTACGCAAAAAGCCTTCTTTATCCGCGTCCAGAATGGCAACTAAGGAAACCTCAGGAATGTCCAACCCTTCGCGTAATAAGTTAACCCCCACTAACACATCAATTTTACCTAATCGCAAGGCCCGCAAAATTTCTACTCGCTCTAGTGTATCCACATCACTATGAATAAATTTAGAACGAATGTCAATCCGGTGTAAGTACTTATCCATTTCCTCTGCCATTCGTTTTGTCAAAGTAGTTACTAACACACGATCTCCTTGTTTGACACGTTTATCAATAGCATCTAATAAATCATCAATTTGATTTTTACTTGGACGAACCTCAATAGGAGGATCCAATAAACCAGTAGGACGAACCACCTGTTCAATTACAATGCCCTCACATTTTTCTAACTCGTAATTACCAGGCGTAGCGGAAACAAATACTACTTGTTGTTGCAAGGATTCAAACTCATGAAAATTTAATGGACGATTATCCAATGCAGAGGGCAATCGAAATCCATAATCCACCAGTGTCAGTTTACGACTGCGATCTCCGCCATACATTCCACTCACCTGCGGGATAGTTTGATGACTTTCATCTATCACCATTAAAAAATCAGAAGGAAAATAATCCAGCAAGCAAAATGGTCGTGTGCCAGGTTTACGACGATCAAAAAATCGAGAATAATTTTCTATACCACTACAATAACCTAACTCCCGAATCATTTCTAAATCATAATTCACTCTCTCTTTCAATCGCTGTGCTTCTACTAGTTTACCCTGTGATTTAAAGTAATTTTCTTGCGCCAACGCTTCATCTTGAATTTCATAAATTACTTGTTGTAAAACATCTTTGGGAGCCACATAAAGATTGGCCGGGAAAATAGCTACATTATCCATAGTGCTAATTCTTTTTCCGGAAATCACTTCAATGGTTTCAAGAAATTCTATTTGGTCCCCAAAAAAATGTACCCGATACGCCACATCCAAATAAGGAATGTTGATATCAACCGTATCTCCTTTTACCCGAAACGTACCTCTTTCAAATTCAAGTGTTGTTCTGTTATATAAAGAATTGACTAGTGCATGTAGAAAAGCTTGCCGGGAAATTACCTGCCCTTTTTCCAATCGAATAATTCCATTCATGTAATCAACCGGGTTACCCATACCATAGATACAACTCACCGAAGCAACTACAATAATATCTCGACGCCCACTTAATAAACTGGATGTAGCCCGTAATCTTAATTTATCTAATTCTTCATTGATAGACAGATCCTTCTCAATATAGGTATCACTAACCGGCATATAGGCTTCCGGCTGATAATAATCATAGTAAGAAACAAAATACTCCACTGCATTTTCGGGAAAGAATTGTCTAAATTCTCCATATAACTGTGCCACTAAGGTTTTGTTATGCGTCAATACCAACGTAGGCTTTTGGACCTGTTGAATTACGTTGGCCATGGTAAATGTTTTACCACTTCCGGTAACACCCAGTAAGGTCTGGTATTTTTCTCCGGCCATGAGTCCCTCAGTCAGTTGCCGAATAGCTTCGGGCTGATCACCCGCAGGTGTAAAAGGAGATTGAAGTTTGAAAGGCATAGATAAAAAAGGGCCGTCCCGCAAAAGTAGGACAGCCCTTTGGTTATAACTAAACTTATAATTACTTCAACTCTGCAGATACAGTGATCTTAGGTTCACCGGCAATCTTGCCGCTATTACCCACCTGTACACCATAATCAGCCAATACAATTGTAAAAGAAGCAGTAGCTGTTAAAGCACCATTCTTTACTTCGATGGTAGCGGGAGCCGTTACATTATTTGTTTTATCCTTGATAGTCATTTGACCAGTAACCGTAACGTTGTAAACACCATTTTTAGAAAAATTGTATTTAGTAACGTCGGTTATTTTACCCATAAAAGTAAAAGCAGGGTATTTATCTGAATTCAACCACCTTTCTTCATTGAAGTGCGACTGAATAGTAGGGTTTGTAAAAGCAAAATTCTTAACAGCAGCTTCAAAACCTACTTGACCGGTTTTAGTATCGATTTCAGCAATAACTGTTTTGTTCTCTGCTTTTGGCAATGCATCTAGTGCAGTGGTAGCATCAAAAGCAACAGTTGCAGAAGTTGTTTTTTTTGTTTGAGCAAATAATACGCTTGTGAAAGCAATCAAAGAGAGTACTAGAACTGTTTTTTTCATATTTATTGTTTTAGGTTTTAAAATTTTGTGACTAATACGGAACGTTTGAAACTGATCATATGTGCCCTTCTCAACTGGCTATAAATATTTCCACTACAAGAACCCTTAATAGCTACACTATCTCCCGCTTGTACCACTTTTGCATCCGCTACGTGTTGAGATTGAAAGTCAAAAATTAAGTACGAACCCGTAACTGGATCAGTAAACTTAATATTAACCGTAGTGTCTGCGGCTTCTACCTCCGTAACCTTTCCTTGAACAGTGATAATCTGCTCTCGGTAGGTAGCATTGGCCAAACTATCATTTGTCTGATAGGCATTGATCAGATCCTGAGCGCTAACCGTAAAGGCTGATTCGGCAGATGCCGTATCATCAAACGTTTGGTTCATGATATACCAGAAAGCCCCTCCGCCAAGAAGAGAAATAAATAGTAAAGCAATCAGCGCTTTTTTAACCCAACCCTTCTTGTTTGCACTTTTATGTATCATAGCGGTAAGTAGTTAAACGAATAAAGTTCAGAGAAGTTCATCAACAGTTGCCAAATATACAATGTTTAAACATTGAATTTGAGTCCTTGAGGTTTGAAAAAGCAAAAAGACCTGTCCTTTCGGAGGCAGGTCTTAAATAACCCATTGATTATTAATGGATAAGATTAGGCGTTTTGCGCCTCTTTTATTTTTTCGCGAATCTTAGCTTCAATATCAGCAGCCAATTCCGGATTATCGAGCATGAGCTGCTTTACTGACTCACGACCTTGACCCAATTTGTCATCATTATAACTATACCAGCTACCGCTCTTATTAATAATACCCAGTTCGGTACCCATATCAATAATCTCTCCGGCTTTAGAAATACCCTCACCAAAAATGATATCAAACTCAGCAGCGCGGAATGGAGGCGCCACTTTGTTTTTCACCACTTTTACTTTTACGTGGTTACCGATTGCCTCATCACCATCTTTTACCTGTTGTGTTCTGCGAATATCCAAACGAACAGAAGCATAAAATTTCAAGGCATTACCTCCTGTTGTAGTTTCAGGATTACCAAACATTACACCAATCTTTTCACGAAGTTGGTTAATGAAAATGCAAATGGTATTTGTTTTTGCAATAGTAGCTGTTAGCTTTCTCAACGCCTGGCTCATCAATCGCGCATGCAAACCCATTTTACTATCTCCCATTTCACCCTCTAACTCACTCTTTGGAACCAACGCAGCCACCGAGTCAATCACAACCACATCCAATGCACCAGATAAAATCAATCTGTCAGCAATTTCAAGTGCCTGCTCCCCATAATCAGGTTGAGAGATCAAAAGACTTTCTACGTTCACACCCAATTTTTGCGCATAGCTGCTATCGAAAGCATGTTCTGCATCAATAATAGCACACATGCCTCCTTTTTTCTGTGCTTCGGCAATTACATGAATAGCAACGGTTGTTTTACCAGAAGATTCCGGCCCATATATTTCTACAATTCTTCCTTTAGGAAGACCGCCAATACCTAATGCTGCATCTAATCCAATAGATCCGGTTGATATTACTTCTTGTTGCATTTCTCCTTTCTCATTCATCATCATCACACTACCCTTTCCATAATCTTTATCGATCTTATCCATGGTCAACTTCAGGGCTTTCAGCTTGTCATTATTTGAAGACATGTTTTATTGGTTTAGAATACAAAACTAATACTTTTAGCAAATAAAAGCTAATTATTTTGGAACAATTTTTTTGGGATTTTTCGGAAAAAAAGGGGGAAATAACCCGTTGTTTTCTAGTATTTTAAACAAAATACCCCGCTATAAAAACGGATAAAGCACCCACAAAAAGCCCCCAATATACTTCGCGGGGACCATGGGAATCCAGATATAATCGAGCCGAGGATACCAACCCCGTAATTAGCAAAGCCACTGACAGCCAGGCGCCATAATATAGATTTTCACGGACTGCCATTTGCACTAATAAACAAAGGGTAACACCTAGCGCCAACGTATGCAAACTGATTTTAAATCGCGTGTTAAGCATCAGCGCCGCTATAGAGGAAAGCCAAATACCCAAAGCGTATTGAATGGCTACCACTGAATGCCCGGACATATTTTTCCATACATACCAAATCCAGAAATACCAAATACCCGAAGCTACCAATGGAATTATGCGATCTTTTTGTTCTTTCAGCTGAATAGAAGAAATAAACCCCAACGCTTTGAGTAATCCCACTGTTACCAAGGGGAAAAAACTAAACATCGATACCGCTTGCAATAAAATCAATAACCGCTCACGTGAAGTGTATCCCAAAAAATGTAACGGGTGCACATAGAGCAAAAAAAGCATGAAGTAAATCGGTACAAATACAGGATGAAATATGTAAGAAAGCAACGAAGCGAATGCTTTCCAGATTTTTGCATCGGCTTGGACTATTGTGTCTGACTTTTTACGCATAGGAATAGAGTGCAAAGTACATCAATTTAAGCGCTATATGAGAGTTCCTCAGTCCCAAAAGAATAAAAACTACTGACCAATTTTAATATAATTTTGTCAGCATACTGACTAAATCTTAATGAAAACGGTCACTTCGCTGCCACAACACAGACTTATACTGATAGTATACCTTCTCTTTTTTCAATTGAGTCTGAGTGCCCAAAAACAAAGCTTCCGCGAAAAATATCAACCGTTGACCGACTCACTTGCAGAAGCGTACAAAATACCTGGCGCAGTTATTTTAGGAGTAGCTATTATTGAATCAGGCAATGGCACCAGCCGCAATAGTAAACTACTTCGCAATTTTTTTGGGATCAAAGGAAAAAATAATTTACTGAAAACAAAAGGTATCCGAAGTAGCTATAAACAGTACAAGTCAGACACCGCTTCCTTTGTTGATTTTTGCAAACTGGTTGAAAGAAAAAAGTTTTACCCCAGCTTGGCGGGCAATCCGGATTACCGTCCTTGGATTCTCGCTTTGAGTAAAACAGGTTATTCCGAGGTACCAGAAACATGGCGTAAACTCATTACAGGAGCCATCCAAAAAAACGGATTAGATAAAACAGGAGAGAAAAAAAGTTCACAGCTCTCGGCGGAGACGAGCAACGGGAATCATTAATTGTTCGCGGTATTTAGCTACTGTTCTTCTGGCAATCTCGTAACCTTTTTCTTGTAATAATTCTGTTAATCGTTCGTCACTAACAGGATTTTTTTTATCCTCACCCGCCACTAAATCACTTAAAATTCTTTTAACCTCGCGTGTTGAAACTTCTTCACCGGTATCAGTAGTGAGTGCTTCATTAAAGAAAAACTTAAGCCGATAAGTTCCAAACTCAGTCTGCACATATTTACTATTGGCTACACGACTTACCGTTGAAATATCTAACCCGGTAGCAGCTGCCACATCTTTTAAAATCATAGGGTGTAGATCAGATTCATCCCCACTCATTAAAAAATCTCGTTGCAATTCCAAGATAGCCTGCATGGTGAGTAATAAGGTTTGTTGCCGTTGCTGTATGGCATCAATAAACCATTTAGCCGCATCAATTTTTTGTTTGATAAACAAAACCGCTTCTTTTTGGCGTTTATCTTTTTTAGCCCCTTTCTCATAATCACGCAACATATCCCTGTATCCCTCACTGATTCGTAATTCAGGTGCATTACGGCTGTTAAGCGTTAACTCCAGTTTGCCACCATTATTATAAATAAAAAAATCAGGCACAACATAATTGAGCTCTTGTGTATCATCGGGTGACTCACCACCTGGCTTGGGATTTAGTTTGGTAACTAATTGAATCACGTCACGCATTTCATCCTCGGTAACAGCAATAGCTTTTTGGATTTTATCATAATGCTTACGAGAAAACTCATCAAAATAATTTGTGAGAATATTGATTGCTAGTATGGCAAGTGGGTCAGCTTGTTCCTTTCGTTTGAGCTGAAGCAATAAACATTCTTGCAGATTACGCGCCGCCACACCAGGCGGATCAAATTGCTGAATCATCTCAATGATTGCTTCTACTTCTACTTCTGTAACAATTACATTTTGTTTAAATGCCAGATCATCCACCATAGCAGAAGTATCTCGGCGTAGGTATCCATCCTCATCAATGCTACCCACTACCTGTTCAGCAATAATTTGCTGTGTAGTGTCTAGATTTAGCAGTTGTAATTGATCCGTTAGTAAATCATAGAAACTAGTGCCTGAACGAATAGGATGCTCGCGTTCTTCTGAAAACTCCGGATAATTTGTATCGCGTAATTTATAATCCGCTTCATCATCGTCATCCTGTATATAATCACTCCCCGTATCCTCTTCAAAAGAATCAGTACCCGTTTCATCAGTATTTTCATCAATAGAATCAAAGTCCTCGTCCGCATTTTCTTTCTCCTCAAAACGCTCAGGCTCTAATTCTAGTGCGGGGTTTTCTTCTAACTCTTCTTTAATCCGTGTTTCAAGTGAAGCGGTGGGTACTTGCAACAACTTCATCAGTTGAATCTGCTGCGGAGAGAGCCGTTGCAGCAGTTTTTGTTGAAGTCGTTGATGAATAGCCATAGCGTGTTTTTACTACTCTTTAACTACGGTTGTTACAGGAACGGGTTCGCTCTCCATATTATTTGTTCCCACTGCCGTGACATAATACTGATAGGCAATACCATTTTCTCGCTGCGGCACTGTTTGTTCAAATCCACCTGACTTAACAACCAAGGAATAAATAGAGGAAGGTTGTTCAAAAAGCGCTCCCAATGAGCGCCCCGCTGGAAAGCGATAAAGTACATAGTACTTAACAGGTAGCTGACTTTTTGCTATGGTACTAACGCGGAAAACAATAGACTCCCCTTTACGACTAAATCGATCAATTACAGGAGCCGCTGGTTTTTCATTGCTAATCCATTCCATTGGTGGAAGTAATGCCGGGTAGCGATAATAATTTTGTTGTAAGCTATCATTCCATCCATTGGGATTACGATCAAATGATTTACTGCTAAAGTAAATACTACCCTGAACGGCTGGAGTAGTTCTTAGTAATTTTAGTTGGTTAGGTAACTCATCCGGATTTTTCCATTTCACTGAATTTTTTTCATCCGTGCGATAGATTCCATGACCAATATAAATATGTTTGCCATACCCATTTTTACTCCACCAGTTTAATAGTTTTTCATAGGCAATTTTATCATGCCCGATTTCCAGGTAAAGTTGTGGAGTGACATAATCGATCCAGCCTTTTTCTAACCAGAGTAAAATATCAGCATAGAGGTCATCGTAATTGGTTTGTCCGGCATGACTATCACTCCCTCGTGGGTCTTTATCACTATTACGCCAAACACTAAATGGAGATATACCAAATCTAACCAGCGGCTTTTCCTCTTTGATAACTTTACTGATAGCTACAATAATGGAATCCACATTACTCCTACGCCAATCCTCTTTATTTAAGCGCGAACCCGATTTTGCATAAGAGCTGGCATCTGGAAATTCTTTGCCGGCAATACGATAAGGATAGAAATAGTCATCCATATGAATGGCATCAACCGGATAGCGATGCACTATATCACGTACCACATTCACTACAAATGATTGCGCTTCCTTATTTCCCGGGTCAAAATACTTTTTATCTCCATATACCAAAAACCATTCTGGTTTTTTACGCATGATATGGTTTTCTGCAATCGAGGACATTCCAATAGTTTGTACAGCCCGATAAGGATTTAACCAGGCATGAAATTCCATTCCACGCTTGTGTGTTTCCTCAATCATAAATGCAAGTGGATCCCAATAAGGATTGGGAGCTTTGCCTTGTTCACCTGTTAACCATTCGCTCCAAGGCTCAAAGGAGGAAGGATAAAATGCATCAGCGGCTGGCCTGATTTGAACAATCATAGCATTCATCCGATTGCGTTGATGCTGATCCAATAGGCGAATAAAATCTGCACGTTGTGCAGCCGGATCAGTCATACCGGATTTAGGCCAATCAATATTAGCCACACTGGCAATCCAAACACCACGAAATTCATATTTGGGTTGTGCCAAAGCAATAATAAATAAAAAAAGAGTCGGGATAGAAAGGAGGTATCGCTTCATCCTGCAAAAATACGTTAACGTTTATCAGCGCGCATCTTATCTAAAAGGGTGCTGAGCTGTGCCGCCTCTTGTTCGTTTAGGTTAGAAAAAATAGCATCCATCTCCTTATCACAATCATCTAACCGGGTCAATAGCTTTTTCCCTTTATCGGTAATTAATACATCTACTAATCTTCGATCTGTTTCAGAAGTAATTTTTTTAACCAGGCCTTTCATAACCAATCGATCCACTAATCGGCTGGTATCACTCATTTTTTCCAACATTCGATCTCTTATTTGCAAGGTGGAGAGAGGTGTGGGAAAACTACCCCGTAGAATACGAAGAATATTAAATTGCTGACCGGTAATATCCTCTCGATCAAAAATCAATTTCATTTGATCCCGCAACCAACCTGAAGTAAACAAAAGGTTGACGGCAGCTTTTTGAAAATTATTTCTAAATCGTGATTGCTGAATATCCTGCTCAATGCCCATGGAGCAAAGTTAATGTTTAAACATCAAGCAAGTATACACTAATCACCCCAAACCTTTGTTCCCTCTGAACAGTTGGAACAAATATCAATATGCTTGCGTCCCGTTAATAAGGTGGTCCGAAACTTTCGGTAGGCCTCACTACGCCAAATGGTAGCAAAGGACTGTTGTTTCAAATCTCCTAAACGGTGTGAGGCATCCTTATCAAAACAACAAGGTGCTACCAATCCATCCCAGGTAATAACAGGATCATGCCAAAGCCGCCAACAATGATTGGCTAGTTGCCCATTGAACACGATACCTTTTTCAGTTCTCCGATACCTGCTATAAGATGTATTGACAGGAATTAATTGATTAGGATCATTTTCAAAATCGTATACCTGTGCTGTTTTAAACCAAATAGCATCTACACCTATTTCTGTTGCCAATGCACGAGCCTCTTCTAATTGATGTTCATTAGGACGAACTACTAAAAACTGAAACACCACAAATGGCGTTCTACTTTTCAATTTCTTTTTCCACTGCATAATAGTACGCGCCCCTTCCAATACTTTTTCCAGATTACCCCCCACACGATATTGCTCGTATACTTCCTGCGTAGTGCCGTCAATAGAAATAATCAGACGATCTAACCCACTCTCAATAGTTTTGCGTGCATTAGCATCATTTAAATAATGTCCATTGGTAGAGGTAGCCGTGTATATTTTTTTATCAGCTGCATAGCGCACCATATCTAAAAAAGCAGGGTTCAAATAAGGTTCGCCCTGAAAATAAAAAATCAGATAAAACAAATCCTTATGTAGTTGGTCAATGGTGCTCCTGAAAAAATCTTGCTGCAGCATCCCTGTAGGTCGGCTAAATGAACGAAGACCACTGGGACATTCCGGGCAACGTAAATTACAAGAGGTAGTGGGTTCAAAAGAAATGGAAATAGGAAGCCCCCATTGAATAGGCTTACCTGTCCATTTACTCAATTGAAAACTGGACCAAACTTTTATAGCATTGACAAAGCGTTGTACGCTAAGCTTGGATAAGAGATTCAACCAATCTGATACTGGAAATGCGTTCATCCAAGAAACCCGTGTTTAGCTACAAACTCAGAACGATAAATTCGAATCAGTAATAAGAGTAGTGAAATCAATAAGGGACCAAAGATTAATCCAATAAAACCAAATAAACTAAGTCCGGCTATTACGCCAAATACGGTAACCAACGGATGCACATCCCCAATTTTTCGAAGGAGTGTGAATCGCATCACATTATCAACAGTTCCAATTATACCAAAGCCAAAAAAGAACATGGCTATCCCTTGACCCATTTGACCATTAGCTAAAAAAATGATGATTAAAGGAATATAAGCCAATGCAGCTCCTATTACAGGTAGCATTCCGGCAATACAAGTAATACCAAACCAGAAAAAAGGTTCTTTCACTCCAATTAACCAATAACCAATAAGTCCCACCACTCCTTGTGCAAAGGCTACTACCGGTATGCCTACTGCATTAGCCACCACCATCGAGTGTACTTCTTTTTCCAATAAGCCCACATTATCCGCACGAAAAGGCATATACTGAACCAATGCTTTCTCAAAAGCACGTCCTTGTGTAAAAAGAAAATAAAGAATAAAGTAGAGAAAGAAAATAGTAGATAATGAATTAAAAGTTGCACCGAGCATCCGCGGTAATAAAGAAGCCATCCACTCTCCTACCTTATTAATATTAGCCTCACTGAGTATTACTACATGATAACGCGCCTCTACCTCCGCTACTACTTGTTTTAGCGAAGCCACTAATTCACCAGAATGATCCAACGCATATGCAAGTTTTCCGGAGAGCATTTGTAGTAACAACGCAACCGGGAACAATATCATTAATAGAGAAACCATCATCAAGAGTAAAGCCGTGGGACCTTTTTTCCATTTACGCACCTCAGTTAATCTAAAAAAAATAGTGCGGAGTAAAATATAAAGTGTGAGTGCCCCCAATAAAGCGGGTACATAAAAAGCCAGCTCGCGGAACAACACAAGACCAATCAATACTATAAGCGCCATTAAAAATAACTGGCGAACCCGGTTTGCATCAATAATTGGTTGCATGACGTAGATTACTAATACTAAAAATACGAAGTTGTACCTTTACGCTTTCTAAGATTATGACAAAGTCCTCCATCGCTGATTTACGTAGAGATTATGCATTGAACAGCCTTCATGAAGCGGAGGTAGCTAAGGATCCCTTTGATCAGTTTACGCAATGGTGGGAACAAGCCACCCGCGCTGCTATTGACGAGGTAAATGCCATGACACTTTCTACCCTCAATGGAAATGTACCTGAGTCCAGAATTGTGTTGCTGAAAGGTTATGACAAAAACGGATTTGTGTTTTTCACTAATTATCAAAGCGCCAAAGGACAGCAATTAAATACCAGCCCTGCATGTTCGTTATTATTTTTTTGGAAAGAACTGGAAAGACAAATCAGAATAATTGGAACCGCCCATCCTATTGATGCGGCTGCCAGCGACACTTATTTTCACAGCCGCCCTATTGGGAGTCAACTTGGTGCTTGGGCTTCGCCACAAAGTCAGGTAGTGGCCAATAAAGAATGGTTGGAAGAACAATATGAGCAACTGGAAAAAAAGTATCAAGGTCAATCAACGATACCCCGCCCTCCACATTGGGGAGGATATTGTGTCAATCCCTCACGAATAGAGTTTTGGCAAGGAAGACCCAGCCGAATGCACGATCGCATCAGCTATGCTAAAGAAGAAACAGGAAATTGGAAGATTGAACGTTTGGCTCCTTAAGCCCCCAGCTGATTAATAAAGTCCATCATCTCTGCAAGCGAATACTTGAATGAAATCCCGGAAGGAATTGTCTTCTTGTAATGCATAATAGGATGACCCGAAACAATCAGCGGAGTACCCTCAAAATAATGAGCAGACTTATCCAGGAACTTCTCAATTGAGAAATTTGAAACAGTAGTAGTCAGGTGACAGAAAATATAGTCAGGCTTTTTCAGGTCAATGATATAAGCTACATCCTTAAATGGAATATTAGTTCCCGCATAGATGGTCCCAACCCCTTTATTCTTCATGAGATAGTTCAGAAACAATAAGCCCAGCTCGTGATACTCCCCTTCTGGAAGAAACAGCAATACATTCTTCTCTGGTTGAGCAGGCTGTGGAGTCCTGTCAATAGCCACCATCATTTTCTGACGGATTAGGTTTGTTATCAAATGCTCTTGGCCAGGATTGATATGCCCGGTTACCCAAAGAATTCCAATTTTTTCAAGAAATGGGAACAAAAGCTTCATCATGGTGCGCTCCATTCCCTTGATAATGATATGCTCAGAAATAATCTTGTCTAACTTTTCTGTATTCAAATCGATCATTTCCTTCACAAGCTCATTAACATTTCGCTCTTGTATAGCCTGTGAATCAGAAAGTGAAAGAATTCGCTGCCCAACTTCCTCTTGGGACATACGGTCAATATGAGAAATCTTGAACCCGTATTTGTTTAGTAAGGAAATATTGAGAATAGTCTTTAATTCCTCATTGGTGTAATAGCGAATGTTGGTCTGGGTACGCTGTGGCTTCAAAAAGTTATAGCGTTGCTCCCAAATCCGGATAGTGTGAGCCTTTACCCCAGACAAATTCTCCAAGTCCTTAATTGTAAATGCGTTCATGCAAGTATTACAATCCCCGTACAAAAAGGTTTAGATAAATTATTTTTCGGGGCGCATTTAAACTACACTTCGCTGATTATCAATAAAACTTAATTATCAGCCTCCTTGATAGTTGGACGATTATCTGCCTGATTACGTTTTTCATATTGAATTCCCTGTAAATGTAACGCAGGCTTAAAGTCTCTTTGACGAGTTAATTCGTAGTTATAAATCAGCCTGCCCAATTCCCTCAAAAAAGGAAACCCAACAGCCTCTTCATCATACTTGGAATCATTAACTATCCCATCGCTGTTTACATAGAGTGTAGCTGATAAGAAATAATCCACCCGGTTAACCGTGTCTACCACGTATGAGACATCCGTTAGAAACCCATAGGCCCAGCCCACTTTATTAAATACACGCACTCCCGAAGGCATTCGGTGGGTGGAATCCTGAAAAAAGAACTTCACATAGCTATCATAGAATGCAGCTGTATCATACTTTGGATAATTGGTCTCAGACGGATACTGGGATAAGTATTGTAAGATAAATTGACGATCCGATTCAGAAAAATTGAACCTGTTTTGTTTTGGAGACCAATGGGGGAACACAACAGCTTGAAGCATTTTTTGCATATCCTCCAATGAAATTGAATTGTGACGTGTAAAATCAAAAGGGCCTTGCACCAGTTCCTCTTTTCTGTTGATATGTGCATTCCCTATCAGGATTGGAGAAGGAAAAGAAAAACTATCTCGATTAAAGCCAGGTTCTTGCGCATAGATTTCTTGCCCACTAGCATTATAGAATCTAACCGCATTGGTGTGTCTGTTCTGTTGTTCCGTAAACCCCATAAACTGACGGGTAATCCTAACCGATGAATATCCTTTTGCTTGCAACAGTTGGTTAGTAGGCCCCTGCCCCATAAATTGGTAGAGTCGATTATAAGGATCATTTTCACTAATTAAAAAGGCTCGTTTAATCAGGTGTCCAATGGTAGGAATTTCTCCAGGGGCCGAAGCCTCTTTACGCATCGCAACCTGTTGCGGATAGCTACTATCAAATGCTACACGCGTATCCCGATTTAATCCGAGTCCTAGGGATTGATGCTTACCTGAATTACTGAGTTCATGCAATTTTTCCATTGCTAAAAAAGCCAATGGCATTTTAACCATGGAAGCCGGATTGAAGTATTTATTGGGATCTACCAAATACCTATGATGCGTAAAGGTGGGTTGGCCTTTTTTATTTCTATCAATCTGCGTGTAGATAATCTGCAAACGATATGTATCAGGATCTTTTAATACTTGTTGCGCAGGTCCTGTATTAGCCTGAGATAGGATAGAAACTAATAACGAACTGTTTTTGCTTTGTGCCCGTATTGATATGGCAAAACCAACTAGCATCAAAAGCAATACTCCTGTTGGTAGTAACGATTGAGAGAAATCACGGGTAACCTTGCATACCGTCGTTTTAAATTGGTGCCGCATATGGTAGTTTGAGATGAATTTAGAAAAAAACAAAACGCAGGGGTATGAAATTAGTATCAAAAATTATGATTGCATTGGGAGCTGGTATGGCCATTGGAAGTGCACTGGGGGTGTTATTTGCGTCCGACAAAGGCCGAAGAAGAACTGGAAGGTATTATCTAAAACCAGGGCTTCTTACCTTTAGGAGATGTCAGACGAACTCAACAAAATTGAGGAATTAGTCAGCCGCCTCAAAGCGTACCTGAACACCAGGTTGTCGCAACTCAAGCTGTCAACGGCAGAAAAAACAGCAAACGTTTTAACGGTCCTGATCGCGGTGTTGCTGGCAGCCCTGGTGTTTTTTTTATTCCTCACAATAGTTTGCATTGGAATAGCATTATTGATTGGAACCTGGCTCAATAGCCTGTGGTTGGGCTTTATGATAGTGAGCGGGCTGATTTTGCTGCTGGGATTATGGGGCTGGCTATCACGTGATAAATGGCTGCGCATTCCCATTATGAATTTATTAATCCGTGCTTTATTTAAGGACGAACCCCATGAGAAAGATTAGACGACTAGAAGATATTGAACACGAAAAATTAAAATTAAAGGTGCAGCAATTGGACCAGGAAAAAGCCATTGGTGCTACCTGGAAAGAATTGAAATATTCCTTTAGCCCAGGTGCTTTATTGCAAAATAAGATTGGCCATTGGGCACAAGTGGGTTGGCGACTGTTAAGTCGTAAATGGCGTGAAAAATTCTCTTAAAGTAATTTTGGTGATATTGCATCATGTCCACTGATCAAAAATTTGATACACTGATTAACTCAAATCTCTCGGCAGAAAAAAAATTTCTGGAGCAGGAAGTCTACGACACTCGCTTCAAACTGAATCTGCTGCTGGAGATTACGGATGCAGTGCATTATATCTCGTATCGGACACAACCGGGAAAAAGTTTTTACACGGATTGTTGGGAAAAATTATTAGGCTTCACTCCACATAATGTTGCAGATCCGTTACTTGAAAAAAGCAAACTGGTAGTCATTGATTCATTAGAAGCCTATGAGTCTGCCTGGGAACTTTTTCAGCAAACTGGATTTGCCACTATTAAATATCAATTACAACACCCCAAAACAGGTAAGCGAGTGTGGATTGAAGAAGTAGTGCATAAGAAATATGACGTAGTAGCCAATGACGAGGTATGGGCCGGGACGCTTCGGGATATCAGCGGAGTAGAATTTTACAAAGAGTACATCGAGGAGAGTGAAAGACGGTTTAAAAAAATAGCAGATAGTGTCCCCATCATGATATGGGTCTCGGACGAAAAGGATATCATAGTTTACAACAATGAAAAAGCCAGACAATTTTTTGGATTAACAGAGGAAGACCAATATTCTGTAGGACAAATGTCCGAGTGGGTAGCAGATGAATACAAAGAAATTGTGACAACTGAATGGGATCAAAAAGTAGTAAAGAGAGAACCTATTGAAGTAGAGATGGCATTAAAAACAGCAGTGCCAAGGGAATATAAATATCTCTCATTACGTGCTATTCCTCGTTTTTTAAAGAGCGGAGAGTTCATTGGATATATTGGAGCTACCTATGACTTAACCAATGAATACAAATACAAACAACAAGCAGAAAACAGCTTACAAATACTTCGCGCTAGTGAAGAAAAGTTTAGAACACTTTTTGAAAATTTAGAACTGGGAGTTTTGGAGGTTGATTTACAAGATAAAATTATCTACAGCAACGAGGCGTTTAGCAATATGCTGGGCTATAAAACAGAGGAGATCAGTGGGAAAATTGCACATGCATTATTTTTAGCAAAAAAAGAAGAGGTCAAAACATTTGAGAAAAATAATTCCCTTCGAGAAAAAGGAAAAGGATCTGTTTATGAGCTAACCCTACAAAGAAAAGATGGTAAGTTAATAACAACAGTAATCAGCGGGGCGCCGGTATTTGATTTAAAAGGAAACGTAAGAGGATCGGTAGGTATTCACTGGGATGTTACAAAGATTAGGGCATTGGAGCAGTCCATACGGGAGCAGGAGGTCAGAAAAGAGCAGGAACTAACGGAAGCTCGTTTACAAGCGGAGGACCAACAACGCTATGAAATTGGCCAGGATTTACATGATGGGGTTGGGCAAATGCTGGCTTATATCAATGTGTATATTGAACTATTGAAATCAAAGGGCACCCTCACCAAAAAAGAACTTTCCAACTTAGAAACCGCCTTACAAAATACTATTCAACAAGTACGCACCTTATCCCGACTATTGGCTCCCCCGGAGTTAAAAGATATTGGCTTACGAGAATCTATTCGGGAATTGATTGCCTCCTGTTCGGTCATGAAAAAACCAACTTTTTCATTAGACATTTATGCAGCACAAGATGATTACAATTTAAACCTAAGTAAAAAACGAATGGTTTACCGCGTAGTACAAGAGCTACTTAATAACACTTTCAAGCATGCTGATGCCGCACAGGTTAAACTATCTCTTCAGTTTGATAAAAAGAATTTTCATTTAGTTTATGAGGATGATGGTCGTGGGTTTGATCAGGAAAAAATAAGAAGAGGTATAGGACTCGATAGTATTCAGTCCCGTATTAAATTTCATCAGGGCACATTAGCTATTGACAGCCAACCAGGGAAGGGCACTACCACACGCATCAGTATCCCCATTGGGTAAAATGGTTAGCGGCAAAACAACTACCAATATTTCCCCAATGAAAAAAGCCATTCATTGCTGAATGGCTTTCTCAAAAATGAGTTAAAAAGCTTAGCTCAGATTCTTACCAAGGTACTTAGCGATTTCAAACATAGACACCTGGCCTTTACCACCGAATACAGCTTTTAGCGTAGCATCCGCGTTAACCATACGTCTGTTTTTGTTGTCTTGAAGTTTGTTAGACTTAATGTAGCCCCAAATCTTCTTAACAGCTTCAGTACGAGCAAGAGCTTTAGAACCTACTACAGCAGCAAGTGCCGCGCTAGGAGTCATTGGCTTCATGAAAGCCGCATTTGGCTTACGTGCAGACTTTTTCTTAGCGGGTTTTTTCTTTGCGGCCTTTTTTGCAGGCTTCTTTGCTGCTTTCTTAGCTACCTTTTTCTTGGCGGCTTTTTTAGCAGGCTTCTTTGCAGCTTTTTTAGCTTTCTTCTTAGTTGCCATTTTTCTAAATTTAGAATGTTAATGGGTTAGGAAATATTTCGATATCAAATATAGATTTTTTATCCGCTACCAAAAATTTCATTGAGAAAATTTATTTCCACCTATGTTGATTTCTCTGCTAACCCACAATTCACTTGCTTTGCTGTATGGACCGATCCTGGCTATCCCTTACAACGCTTCTCATAGGAGAAAAGGCTGTTTTGCAACTGAATAACTGCCATGTGATGGTAGTAGATCTTGGGGGGGTGGGCTCCTATGCAGCAGAATTTATAGCAGGTGGCGGCATAGGGAAAATGACCATTATTGACGGGGATACCGTAGATCCTACGAATAGAAATAGGCAATTACCCGCTTTGGCAACCAAACATGGAGCCCCAAAAAACAATTGTAATAAAGACCATAGGGCGTGTAGTTCATATGCCCACTCCGCCCATTGACCCCTATTACGTAAGGCAGCAGCCAGGTATTGTTCCATCTCCTCACGAATAGTTCGATCAGCATCTCGAAACAATCCCAGTACCACTACTTTTTTAAAAGAAAGCGTAGCCCTGTCGGGCGAACGCCAAGACTTGGTGATACGTGAACTTGAACTACAGGCCCATAATAGCAGTAAAAAGGTAAGACAAATGAATGAGAGTATAGCCACATAATTGCCCACTGTAAAGAACCATAACACGTAAGAAAATGTGACTAATCAATCAGGGCAAAAAAGTAGTCAGCCGGCAGAAGTGGGATTGACTCAGGCCCGTTTGGCTATAGCGCTACACTCTTTACAAACTCCTTTTACCAATACATCAACATCCTTTGCTTGATACCCTTTGGGTAAATGAAGATCAGGCGTTACAAAATGATCAAGACAAAATATTTGTTTACAACGGCTACAAATAAAATGGATATGCTGGTGATCATGATGACCCGGACCACATTCATCCTGACAAAGTGCATAGCGTACGGCGTTATCAGCAGTGGGAATAGCATGAATGATTCCCTTATCCAAAAAAGTTTGAAGCGTGCGATAGATAGTAACCCGATCAAAAGTGACGCCTGCCTTTTTTTCTATGTCCCCATGGGAAAGGGCTCCTTTTTGTTGCATGAATAATTGCAGAATTTTTCTGCGACTACCTGTAACACTAAGCCCCTTTTGTTTTAAAGGATCTAAAACCCTTGCCGTTGATTCTATTTGCTTACGAACGGCCATTACTTAAAATTAGTATTGTCTTTTAATAACTTACCAACGTCCTCTATTAATTTTTTTACTTCACGATCATCTAGTCCATCATAAATTTTTCTAACATCCCCATTGCGATCTACCAGTGCCCAGAACTGTGTATGTAAAAAATCGTCCTCAATAGACTTTACATTATTAGCAGGATCATCAATAGTGTAACTCAGACGCGCCATCGCATACAAACTGTCCTTACGTCCTGTCAAAAAAATCCACTTGCGCGTATCAATACCCAGCGAGTCAGTATACTTTTTTAATTGTTGTACTGAATCTGTTTCAGGATCACAAGTGTGTGTCACCAATAAAAAATCAGATTGGTCTTTTAGTTGCTCATAAACTGATTTGAGATTGTAATTCATCCTAGGACAAATTCCTTTACAGGTTGTAAAAAAATAACTGGCTACAAATACTTTTCCTTTTACATTATCCTGTGTAAAAGACTGACCGTCCTGCGTAGTAAACTGAAAAGGACGGATATAACTCACCGGAGCAACCCCTCTTTTAGTAAAGCCAGGAATGCTGATTGCCAACACGGCATAAAATCCCAGCGCCAGACAAACAAAAAATGCTGTATAAAACCAACCCTTCTTGGACATAGGCACAATTGAGTGACAAAAGTACGAACTCCTTTCCGCTGTGCAGCCTCCCCGAACTGATTTTTGCAACTATGTTGCTTTTTTGTAAATTTGCAAAACATGAAACCCCGGATTAACTGGGATGCCTTGGGGATTAGCGCCTCTATTGCCTGTGCTATTCATTGCGCGTTGCTACCACTATTTCTGACCAGTTTACCTTTGTTTGGAATCAATATCATTCATAATCTGGGTTTTGAAATTGGAATGATTGTACTGGCTTTTGGTATTGGAAGCTACTCCATGTACCATGGCTATAAAAAACATCATCATCGGCTACAGCCTTGGTTGTTATTTAGTGCCGGCATTGCCTTATTGACATTAAAACAAGTATTTCTGACCGTTCAATTTTGGCTACTGATTCCTGCGGTTATTTTGATCATCGGAGCGCATATTCAAAACCATCGCTCTTGCCGCTTACATAATCACGCACACCACAACGATTGCGATCACTTAGAAAAACTGCCGTAAGGTTGTTATCTTAGGGTATGCGTATCCTACTTCTTATACTCATCAGTATTCTGTGGAGCTCCACCGGATTTACTCAAGACAAAAATGCACGTGCCATTCTTGCTTTACTAGACACACAAACTGCCGCCTGGAATAAAGGGGACTTGCAAGGATTTATGAAAGGCTATTGGGAAAATGACTCATTACGCTTTATTGGAAAATCTGGTATTACCTATGGTTGGAATAATACACTGGCCAATTACAAAAGAGGTTATCCGGATACCGCTGCTATGGGAAAACTGCAATTCACCATTTTGGTCGTAAAAAAGTTATCGTCCCGTTATTACGAAGTAGTTGGGAAATGGTATTTGAAAAGAAGCATCGGTGACGCCAGTGGTCACTATACGTTACTGCTTCGAAAAATAAAAGGGAGCTGGGTGATCGTTTCTGATCACAGCAGTTAAAACAAAAGATTTACTTATGATGTTTTTTCCAAGTATTTCTTAAGTAGCGAACTAGGGCTGCAAAAGATAACACCAAGAGTAAATAATACAAGACAGTAGCCCAAATAGGAAAGGCTCCAGGAACGGCAAGCCCTATATATAAACCAATGGTAGAAGCTGTGAGCATCCAAAAAAGCGTAATAGCAATAGCATTAATAATGCGAATAAAAAAAGTACTTACTTCGGGATCCCATCCTTGCTCCTGCTCCATTTCAATCAGATTAAGATTTTACAATGCGAAGGCGAGCGTAGTTGAGCATAATTTTTTTCTCTCCGTTATTTTCAAAACGAACCGTGGCAATCGGGTTATGTGCTGAACCCTCCACTTTAATTACCTCACCATAGCCAAACTTCATATGTTCTACCCGTTGCCCTGCTTCTAATTCAGTCATATCACTAGGAGCAAACCCGGGACTTGGTACATGTTCAACAACCTTATTGACAGAAGGTTTAGGAGCCAGGTAAGATGGTTTTTCGGAAGAACTGCTATTAGTAGATCTTTCGGGCTTGCTTTCACGACTCGATCCTGGTCCATATCCGCCCCACCCCGCACGCGAGGGACTACTGGGAATAGTTTTTGTACCAGCAAAACTTCTATCCAAAGCAGCAGGAGGAATTTCCTCTAAAAAACGACTGGGTTCGTTCTGAACCAATTGACCAAATCGATAACGTGTATTGGCATAAGTGATCCAAAGTTTTTGTTTGGCCCGCGTAATCACCACATAAAATAATCTGCGCTCTTCCTCCAATTCCTCACGCGTATTAATTGCCATAGCATTGGGGAATAATAATTCCTCAAGACCTGCCGCAAACACACAGGAAAATTCCAGCCCCTTGGCAGCGTGGATGGTCATCAATTTCACCGTATCCGCATCTACATCTTTTTCATCCGCATCGGTAAGCAAGGTGATTTGTTGTAGATAGGCGCCGAGACTTTTATCCACGAGTTCGCCCTCCTCATTGTCCGGACTTTCCGTCCACTCCTTTATTGAGTTGAGTAATTCTTGAATATTCTCATAACGTTGAATACCCTCAGTGCTTTTATCATTGAACAATTCCTTAACTAATCCGGTTTGTTTGCCAACATAAAACGCCACATCATAAGCATTACTTTTTTCGAGCATGCTGGCAAAACTTTTGATCATAGTCACAAAATCCTCAAGCACCGTTAAGGTGCCGGCTCTAAACCCATACTCCCGCGCCTGTTGGAGAATTTCCCAGGTAGAGCAATCTTTTTCATTGGAAAGCAGCAATAATTTATCGAGCGAAGTTTTTCCAATACCCCGTGTAGGATAATTGATAATACGCTTGAGCGCTTCTTCATCCCGTGGATTTACAATCAAACGCAAGTACGCCACCATGTCCTTGATCTCCTTGCGCTGGTAGAAACTAATGCCTCCATAAATCGTGTAAGGGATTGCCATACGACGTAGCGATTCTTCAAAGGCACGGCTCTGCGCGTTGGTTCTATAGAGAATAGCAAACTCTTTATTAGCGTAATGATGGCGGAGTTTCTGTTCTTGGATAGAATCAGCAATAAACTTTCCTTCGTCGTTATCCGTGAGCGTGCGAACTAATTTGATTTTCTCTCCCTCCGGATTTTCCGTGAATAGGACTTTTTCAATTTGCCCTTTATTATGACTAATCACCTCATTAGCTACATCCAAGATGCTCCGCGTAGAACGATAATTCTGCTCCAGCTTTACCACTTTCACATTGTCATAATCCTTCTGAAACTGTAAAATGTTTTGAATAGTAGCACCCCGGAAACTATAGATACTTTGCGCATCGTCACCCACCACGCAAACATTTTCATGAAGCGCCCCTAATAATTTTATAATCTCATACTGCGCGGGATTGGTATCCTGATACTCATCAATCAAGATATACTTGAACTTATGTTGATAGCGAGATAAACATTCGGGAATAGTACGCAGCAGTTCGTAAAACTTTAACAGCAGATCATCAAAATCCATAGCGCCATTTCGGAAACAGCGCTTTACATAATTTTGATAAATCTGTCCAATGGCAGGACGGTTAGCACGAATATCTTCCTGCTGAATAGCATAATCTGTTTTGTACTCCGCAGGCCCAATCAATGCGTTCTTTGCTGAAGAAATTCTGTTATAGACCACATTGGGTTTGTAGTGCTTGTCGTCAAGATTTAAATCATTGATCACGGCCTTGAGCACACTCTTGGCATCGTCCGTATCGTAAATAGTAAAATGTTTAGGATAACCGATCTTATCCGCTTCAAACCGAAGAATTCTTGCAAATACCGAGTGAAAGGTACCGATATACAGATTGCGCGCTTCGCCATTCCCTAAAATTCTCTCTACACGCTCTTTCATTTCACGTGCAGCCTTATTAGTGAAAGTAAGCGCCAAAATATTAAAGGCGTCCACTTGATGTACCGCCATCAAGTGCGTAATTTTTGTAGTAAGTACTTTGGTTTTACCACTACCCGCTCCCGCCACAATCATGATGGGACCATCCTTGTGCAACACTGCTTCACGCTGTCTTTCATTCAACCCCTGGAGATACTCCTGCATGCGCGCAAGTTAAAGGGAAAAAGGAACGCACGTGAAGTTGTGGAATAATTTAGCGATGCTTGCTGGCCAGGTGTTTTTCACGAATCACCTCACCCATGGATTTTCCGCTGAGTTTAGCCTCCAGCCAGGAGATTACATCCAAGTAGGCAAAGGCCCGGGTTTGAAAACGATTTTTTTCCAGGTGTTTGATTTCATCTAATAAATCCTTGAATGCAGCCCCCAGTTCCCCCGGACGAAGCGTGATAGAACGACGCAGGTAATTTAACATGGCCTCTTCCACCGCCGTAAAATTTTTTAAGCGGGACATAAATCGATACACTGACTTGGTGAGTGATTCCATCAGCATATCATTACCCAACTCGTAATGAGCAATCAAATGTAATAGCCGTGCATAACACTGCAGATCATAACGGAGAGAGGTATTGCTATTAATAATGGGTTGAAGATGATCAATACAACGCCCAAAATCTCCACTGCCAAAATAAAGCATGGCAAACTTATAGTTCAGTACCATCGCATGGTGGGTATCTAGAAAAAGAACATTCTTTGTCAACTCTTTTTTCATGGAAGGAATCATCCTTACGCCTTCAGCAAAACTACCTTGTATAAAATGTTGGTTAATACGCGCGGTGGTCAAGTAAATGAAAGATTGAACCCTGAAGTTGTCGTTCTCCCGTATTCGACTTAGCTTGGAAACGGATTCAAAAAAACTAAGCGTCTCTTTAAATTTTTTATGATTGCGTAAGTCAAAATGTGCATTCAATAGTTGATGGATCCCCTTGATATAATGCCCGGTTTCAACGCGAATCATTTCCGGATTATTCTTGAACAGATCTACCCATTTTTGGGAGTACCGGTAATATTGTAGAAAATCCTGTCGGATAAAAGCGTACCAAGTGATACTCTGAAAATAATACAGCTGCTCATAAAATCCGTCCAGCTGTTCTACATCTGCAGGTAAACTCTCTTTCAAAAAAGCACGAATGTCCTTTTCGTCCACCTCATTGCGCGCATGACCATGCTCTACAAACCAGGCAAAGAGTTTCAGCGAAAGATTTGATAAACGACCTACTCTGTCAATATGCAGATTTACTTCATTGACCTCCTCCGCTAATGTGTGGGCGCGATGCTGAATGTTACGCGTAATATGTAAACTCTCAATTCGTTTTTCCAATGCTAAGAGCTGTGGCAGAATGTTGTTTTTTCGGTTGGTTCTTGCCATTTCCTTGGCTCGATCAATCAAACGAAGGCTTTGCAAGAACAATCCCTTTTTATAAAGGATGTGCGCGTTATCATAAAATTCACTCAACTGTAAATCGATACTATCCGTACTTTTTAATAAACGTAAACTGGAAAGAATTTCTTTATATAGGTGATTTTTTAAATTAGAAAGTTGCGGTTTTGTAAACCCGGATAATTTTTTCAACAAGACCTTGTCATCGTATTCAGTAAGCTTATCGATTGCATCAAATAAACGCACCACTTTGAGATCCGCTTTACCAGAACTGCGTTTGATATAGAGCTTAAAATGCCTTTTTTCCGCTTTTTCAAGGGACTTGATCAATTGAAATAATATGTCAGTTCCGCGGTTGGACATTATAAATTGATTATGCCAAAATCCTTGTGGGACAAGGGTTTTGACCGGTTAGCCCCCCGTTAGCCATGCGATAAAACCCAATTAGTTGATTTGATAAGCCCTACACACAGGGATAATTTTGTATCTGTTCTTATCAATCGATTTATCGCTTTCGCTCCGGCGCAAGATTTTCATATGGCAAGCAATCGTTAGAGGTCAGTCCGTTTCTACGGAAGGGCCTTTTTTGTTTCGCGAAGTTACTAAATGATCTCTCCGCAGCTTGCCCTACCTTCATGATAAATTTTTTTCCATGGCTGTCCGCATTTTTATCACTGGTGGCACATTTGATAAAGAGTACAATGAGCTCACCGGACAATTGTTTTTCAAGGATACCCATATGCATGACCTGTTAGAAATGGGTCGTAGCAAAGTCCCGGTAGAAATTCGCACCCTTATGATGATTGATAGTCTTGAAATGACTGATGAGGATCGCGAGTTAATAGTTCATCAATGCCTGAGCTGCGAAGAAGAACAAATAGTTATTACACACGGCACCGATACCATGGCTGACACCGCTAGTTTATTAGCAGAAAAAGTAAAAGGAAAAACAATTGTATTAACGGGTGCCATGATTCCAATAAAGTTTGGTAGCTCGGATGGATTATTCAATTTAGGAAGTGCCCTTGCCTTTGCACAAACCCTACCCGCAGGCACGTATGTAGCCATGAATGGAAGATGGTTTTACGGAAACAAAGTCCGCAAGAACAAACAAACAGGATTGTTTGAAGAAATCAGTTGATTGCTATTGGTAAATTTTTGACTTGAGCACTGTTCGCTCTGCCTCCGGAATATTGGAGAAAAGTGAAAGTGCGGTACCGTTAGCCGATGATTCAATTTCAAGCGCACTCACGGAGATAATATAATTGCGCCATGCTGTTTTATTACCCGTAGTATATAAACGATTATCATTAGGCATGCTCACACAAAGAATAGTTGAAGTACGATCCATCCGACTAATATCACTATTGCCTTTTGGAATGACCACTACTACTTTCCAAACCTTACTCGGTACGCGCACATTACCGTTATTGATGACAGAGAACTGTCCGTTACTTCCCACTCCACCTCCATTACCATAATTACCCATGTAGATCCAAGCTTCATTGGAACTTCCGATCATGTTAGCACGAATATGATCCTCTAAACCAGCCCAGGGACCTTGATTAAGTGTAGGTGCTTGAGGAATCATATTGGTCATATAAAAAGTAGAAGAGTTAGCCGCAATAGTTGAAGTACGATCCGCCGAAGGACAATTGTGTCCACGATCAAAACCTGATCCTGAATAACTAGTGCTCACTACACGATACCAAGCACTGGGCAATGTATTATCCGAACGAAAATCATCTTGACGCGGTGCTGAACCCAAATCCTCACTTTGCAAATGCCAGGCCACCCAATTAGGAGTTCCCATAGCACTGTTATAACTGATTTTATAATAGCCGTAGTCCTTTAAGTAATTGGTAGTATATGATGCGTTGGTTTGCGCATTGGTAGGATTACCCGGAAGAATATGATCGTTGTCGGTTAAGGTTGGAACCGGTGGATTGGTATTACCATTATCCGGGACATCCTTTTTACAAGCCGTCAAAAAAACAAGAGAAAAAAACAGAGAAAGCAGTAGATTTTTCCGCATTTTGAGGGGGTTGGGGACTCAAAAATACGGGAAAAGAACGTTTGGGATTATGTGGTTACCCCTTTGAATTACGAAGTTGCGTTCTCTTTATGCTGCGCGGTGAAGTATAGCTTTCTTTATTTTCTTCAACCAACGATAATTCCCTTTCAATGGCCTGCTGCACTAACTGGTTCAGCGATATATTGTTTTGAAGAGCAGCAATAGCTGCTCGCTGATGTGTGTCGGGTTTAATTCGAATATTAAAAGACCCCATCAGGCTTTTTTGAACAGGTCTACCATTTTTTTTACAAAACGAAATATAGTCTTCTACTGCTTTTTGAAATTCTTGCTTTAGTTCTTTCACAGTAGCCCCCTCAAATGAAACTAAATCATGTACCCCTTCTACCCTCCCATAAAAAACCTCATCGGCGGCACTAAAATTTACTGACCCGTAAAATCCCTTATGGAATAGTAAGTTGTTGTTCATAATAATTTTTAGTTGCAACTGTAATTTAGTTGCAATCTAGATGTCTACAAATTTTAATTCCAGTGGAAATCAACCAAGAGGCGTGATTTATTAAGGAAAGTTGATGTTGCTTTTGACTTGCCTAGTTGATTTTTGACACCTATATTTGCAATCCGCTCTGAAAATGAGTCTGGATGGTGCGGTAGCTCAGTCGGTAGAGCAAAGGACTGAAAATCCTTGTGTCGGCGGTTCGATCCCGCCCCACACCACTTAAAAGCCTGAATATCAATGAATTGCGTTGATTTTCAGGCTTTTTTATATGTTGAAAAAAGCATATAAAAGCATAAAAATGCACCTTGTTGGGGACAATTTGGCGACATTTTTTTGCGAAAAAAACCCCCGAAAATCCGAAAAAAAACGCTGTGCATCGGTGTGCTTTAGTTAGCACTTCGCCAAAATGGTTACGCTAAAAAACTTTGTAACCAAAAACACAGCATATGACAACCAAACAGCCACACGGCCGTCTATTTGAGCTAAACATCAGTTTTTTACTGCGTACCTCCTACCGTTATCCTAATGGTGAGCACCCTATTGTGCTACGATTAAAATATCGAGGTGAGAAAAAAGATGTCAATACAGGATTAAAAACATTACCCGAGAACTGGCTCTCTGGGGGCGGTTGTGTGATTCCAAAAGCCCGAAAGGCTGTAGCTATTAACCAACAATTACACGAAATAGCCCACCGCTGTAAAACCGTGTTTGAAAAACTAAAAACACTCTACGGTGATTTTTCTCTCAATGAAATTATTGATAAACTAAAGGGAAATGATGAAGCCCCTGAAACACTAATGGAATATGTAAGCGGTCAACTCCATGAATATCGAAGCCGCGTAGGCGTAGATCTAGCCATTACCACTTATTACAAATACAAACGCACTGAAAGGTATTTGGAAGAATACCTCAATCAAAAGATGTCTCTTCATAATATCCCTGTTATCCGCGTTGATCAACAATTCTTAGAAGGATTTTTTAAGTTCTTGCGTCGAGAAAAAAGAAATGCAAACAACTCAGCAGTAGCGCTCATGAATTGTCTTAAAACAATTTTGAACGAACCTGTGAAAAAGGGGATTATTCGCTACAACCCTTTTGTAAGTATGTCTCTTACGCAACAGCCCGTCAAAAGAGATTACCTAACCACCGAGGAAATTAAAACGCTTCAACAATTATCAGGGTTCACTGAAGCCATGGAGAGAAATAGAGATATATTTCTATTTGCCTGTTTCACCGGTCTCGCCTACAGTGATATTGCTTCCCTGAAATCGCATCATATTATTATAGATCCCGATGGCAGTAAACATATTGAGAAATACCGTAACAAAACGGGCATCTTAAGCTATATCCCGCTTCTCCCTGTTGCGGAACGTATTTTATTGAAGTACTCACCCACCGTTGATTGCCGTGATTTTACGTGGCGTGTACCCAGTAATCAAAAGCTGAACTTGGCCTTAAAAGAAATTGCCCGCCTGGCAGGCCTTGAAAAGAATCTGTTTATGCACCTAGCACGCCACACTTTTGCTACCACCGTTACTTTATCTAATGGAGTACCCCTAGAAACCGTGGGTAAAATGATTGGCCATAGTGGGATGAAGAACCTCATGATCTATGCTAAGATTGTAAACAATAAGGTGAAAAAAGATATGGAGGGGGTGATGGGGATGTATTGACAATTTTTGATGGTCAAAATAAGGCTACATTAACTCAGTCTTCGCTAAAATGAAGCGTAATTAACTGGTTATCTATTAGTTACGCTTTTTTTGTTTGATTTTAGTCCACCGATTGAAGATTTTTGGAAGTTGAGAAACTAGTTGAACTTAATCACTTTTTGAAAAGATGGTACTTAGGTCATGGTCTATTCTTACCACTAACGGTTTGCGTGTAGGCGATGTTGCCTTGTGTTGCGCCTGCGGCAAGGCAATATTGCTTACACGCTGTTAGGTGCTGGCGTTCTTGTCCTATGTCGCTGTTATTCGTCATTTTGCTGATTTTCTCCTGTTGTCCTCCTTGCATAACATATGGCAATTTTCTTCAATTGTTTTTCCACCGTCTCTCCAAGGTGTTATGTGGTCGCCTTCCATTTCTGATATGTCAAATTCTTTTTTGCAAATGAAACATTTACGTTTTTGTTTTTCGTAAACTTTTTGTTTTACGCTGTCCGAAAAAGTCCGAATACCTAAATGTCTTTCGTCCCTTGTTAGAATGTAAGCATAAATGCCACTCTTTTTCTCTACGTCATCGTCTGCAATTAATTTTGCGGTTTCTTCTTCAATTGCTTTGGTGTCATAAACAATGTCTTTGTATTTATTGTAAAGTGGACCCCAAGCAATGCCTTTCATAAACTTCTTACGTTTGGTTGTGAAAGTCGCATTAACCCAAGTAATAACTGATTGAAAATACATCCACAAGGCAGTCGCATTAGGGTCGTTTTGGTGCGTTGCCATATAGCTTTCACTTTTGCCTTCCGAAATCCATTCTATTGCTATTTCTAAAAATTCTTGTCTTATTGGCGAACCATTCAAATAGTCGCCACCAATATTGAAAGCAACACAACCGCTTTTACTGAAATAACGCTTTGCATCAGAAACCCAACTGCCTGAATAAACTGCATTTCGCAGTTCTTGGTCAGTTAGTTTTTCCCCTGCTATGTTAATCGTTTTAAACCATTCTAATTTCTCACTCTCCGAACCACTACAAACGTAAACCATCAATTTGTAGTTTAAGATTTGTTCTTTCTCGTCTGCTTTTAAGTTGTGGAAATATCTGTTTTGATAGGCAAAATCTCCATTAACATATTGGCAAATCGAAATTGTTCTTTGTTGTCCGTCAATAACTTCAAAAGTGCTGTCTTCACGAACTGCCCAATACATAACATTCAAAGGAAAGTTCTTTGTCACCGTATTGATTACTGCATCTCTTTGTTTGTCTTTGTAAATAAATTCACGTTGGTAAGGTGGACGAATGTCCAACTTGCCACCGAAACCAACGACTCCATCCTCGTTATTATCTTGATATTTTTCAGACAACTCTCTAATGGTTATTTCTTTAAGTTCTATGTTCATACTTTTTTGTTTTTGATTATTATTCTAACGTATATAGGTTTTCCATTTACTTGCGATAAATACTTGCCCTGTGTTTTAGGTGTTGGACCGTCCAAAATACTATATCTATTTAGCCCATCAATTATTTCAAATTGTTTAGGATTGTATTTATCTAAAAATGTAATAGGAACTCCCATATTGCCTTTATAATCCAAAGGTATATCTTTTGTTTTATCAACATTTATAGCATCATAATGGTCATATTTTGGATATTCTTCAGGTGTATATTTTTTATATAATATTAATTCGTCGTCTCTCTTATTTATATTCAGGTTGGTAAACCAATGCACACCTGAAACTCTTATCATACCCTCTTTTTTATCAGAAGCAGTGGCATAATTTTCATATTGATTATTTATGAAATGCCCCGCACCGCCTGAAAAACCGAAACCAAGCCAAAGTTTATTTTCTTTAATAAGTTTGAAAATCTCCTTGTATGTAATTGCATTTTGGTGTCCCACAATTACAAATTTTTTATTGTATTCAATTAATTGAGCAACGTATTCACGGAATAATGAAAATGGTGGATTTGTAACAACGATGTCCGCTTGTTTTAAAAGCTCAATACATTCTTTACTTCTAAAATCTCCATCGCCTTGTAAATATCTAATACCAATTTCTTCTGGATTTGGAACATTATCTTCATTTTTATCACCTTCATATATCAAATAAATTGCACGTTCGGAATCATTCCTAGTGAACAAGTCCATATTTTGATTTTTGTAACAAGTAGCAATTAGCTTCTTTAATCCGAATCTTTCAAAGTTGTAAGAAAAAAAGTGAAAGAAATTGCTGACTCTTGGGTCATCACAATTGCAAAGAACAACTTTGTCTTTGAAGTGATTTTTATAGTGTTTTAACTCTTTTTCAATATCTGAGAGTTGAGTATAAAACTCATCTTTTTTTGCAGTACTTGCTTTCCTTAAATTTAAATTGGAAGCTTTCTTCATCTTAAATTATATTTTCTTGTTCTTGATTAAAATTCTTGCGTAAGGGTCTTTTTGTCCTGTTATTTTTAATTGCGAGGGTTTGGGTAAGCCTTTTTCAACAATTGTAAAAAAATGTGGATTTATATCTATGATTTCAAATTGGTCAGGGTTGTAATAATGTAAAAAAGTTATTGGTACGCCCATTTCACCACTATAATTCATTGGAATATCTTTTGTTTTGTCTACGTTAATAGCGTTGTAATTTTCATAAGTTGGGAACTCTTCTGGTCTGTATTTTTTATAAAGAATAATATCTTCATGGCGCTTAGAGTTGTCTAAATTTGTTAGCCATAGACAATTGTTTGTGGCAACAATTCTATTTCCATTTTCATCAACACGAGCTTCTGAACCATATAGTTCATAATGCTTTGGTACAATAAAACCCGAAATTCCACGCCCCATATTCATACCCAGCCAAGCTTTGTTTTCTTTAATTAGTTTAAATATTTCTTTGTATGAGATAGCATTTATGTTACCTATAATCAGAAATTTTTTATCGTATTCAATTAATTGAGCAACGTATTCACGGAATAATGAAAATGGTGGATTTGTAACAACGATGTCCGCTTGTTTTAAAAGCTCAATACATTCTTTACTTCTAAAATCACCATCGCCTTTCAGTTTTTTTATTCCAATTTCATTTACATCAGGAACATTGTTTCCGTTTTTGTCACCAGTATATTCCAAGTAAATTGCTTGTTCTGATTTGTTTTCACTAACAAGTTCATTTCTTGATTTTTGTAACAAGTTGCTATAAGTTTTTTAAGTCCAAACTTTTCAAAATTGTATGAAAAGAAGTGAAAGAAATTACTAACCCTTGGGTCATCACAGTTACATAAAACAACTTTATCTTTGAAATGATGTTTGTAATGCTTCAATTCTCTTTCAATGTCTGATAGCTGAGTGTAGAACTCATCTTTTTTATTCGTTCTTGCTTCTGAAAATTGAGTATGTTGTACTTTTCTTGCCATTATTTCGTTCTATTTGTTTATGTCCTATTTTACGTTTTTAATTCCTGTTTCTTGTCGGTTTGTGTCTGCTTTGTCGGTCGTCCTACGCTTGCACCTAACTTATTTATATATCTACATTTTACCGACCTATCCCTCCAATTACGTTGTATAGGTCTATTTTGATTTCTGTTCAACATCACCCATATACCAATACTCCGCAAGCATACTCACAATCTCTGCTCTACCCTTGCTAAAATACTTCAAAAATGACGATTCTGATTTGTGGCCGGTGGCGGCCATGATTATCGGAGTGGGGATCTTTCCGAAATTATTGGTAACGAATGATTAGCGACCAACTTGGGAGATTACCAACTTCCATTTGAAACATCAGCCAACATTATTCCTCCCTATACAACTTCAACTCCTTGATTTTCTGCCCAATTTCCTCCTCGCCGGGCACTATTCCCCTTCCCTGAAGGCCTTTCTATACCTGACGGTTCTCTTTCTCGAGGGTGTCGAGACTAATCTCCTTACCAGAGCGTTCCTTAGGCGGATTCATGATGAGCGCCCGCTCCATTCGGATAATTTCTTCGATCACATCGGCTGGTAGTAGATTTTCGCAGTCACCGGCAAGGGCCAAAGCCTCCTTACTAAAGAAATACAGAAGCGGAAGTGGTCAAATCGAGCAAAACGCAAAAAAATACTTATATTATTTGAAATTTATAAAAAGGCCGCATTGATGCCTCAATACAGCTAAATTACTTTTTTTTCTTTGGCAAAATCTCATTACCCTTGGTACGGTTATGCTTTTTACAGAGTGTTTGTAAATTAGTCATCACGGTTTCTCCGTTTTTTGAGTAGGGTTTAATATGATCTACTTCAAAATCTTTCTCACTAAAACGTCCGTGATTATTTACAAGACTGATTCCACAAACCTTACAGGTAAAATTATCCCGTACGAGAACCTTTAATCTCATTCTATCGCTTATGTGACGAGAGGTTGTATGCTTGAATGCTGGCGGCTTACTGATTTTGTTCAATTTTGTAGCATTGATCTTACCATTTTTGACCAACGACTCAAATATGTCGAGTGCCTTTTGCCAGGAACCATATCGTTCTCTGTAAGGTGAAATGGAATAATTTGATATAGGGGGCATCAAATCTTCTTTTTTAGGTTGTCTTTTAAGTTTCAACCAAACAGACATGATATTATCGATCAATTTTTTATCAGTGATATTCATCTCTTTTCTAACGGGGATCCCAGCCTTAACCTTAGCTATGTTCCAACCGATTTTTCTAACTACCAAGTGAGACCCATATTTTGAGTGAAGGTCAAACTCGGCTTTAGTGATGCTCTTTTTTAATTTTTTATATACCCGTTTTAACTCAGCTATCAGCTGAGCCTCGGTAACATTTTGATTCCGTCTGTAAACTTTAAAATCGAAATTTTTCATACATGGATTTTTGTCAAAATGAATGGAAGCTCTAACTAGAATATCGCTCTAGGTAACCTCCTACTGATTCAATCACCTCGAAAATCTTGACAGTCTTCCCCCTTGACGCATACGCTTCAATAGCACCTCGCCATTCTTTATCAAATTCCTCATCATCCCAATCCAATGTGATAATAATAGTAGTTTGATTTATAGCACCACACCGATACCAATAAGATATTAATTCCTTAATTAATCCTTTAAATCCTGTTCTTCGTTGATCTACTCTTAATCGCCAGCCAAATTTATCAGTTGCTATTGACAAGCAAAACCTTTTACAATTAGTTGTATTGTTTGAGGGATAAAAGTTAATATCACTATCTGGGACGTCCCCACGATTTAATTTGTCAATTAAATCTTCAAAGATTCTCTTTACCCCCTTTGCTGAAGCCATTTTCTCTTTGGAAAGCATTTCTGGAAAATGTGGAAAGAGTTCTTTCAGCTCAGGTATCTCTTGAATAATTAATCTCAAGTCTTTTACGTCTTTTTTACCCATATAATTTTTTTTAAGATCTATTTATTAGACAAATTCGTAAAAAATACCTTAGTAAAATAAAATACTTATTGAGTGACTTACAAATCGAAAACTAACTAAGCGCGAATTACGAATTCTTGTACAACGGCAACTCCTTGATTTTCTGCCCAATTTCCTCCTCCCCGGGCACTACCCCCCTCTCCTGAAGGCCTTTTTCAACTTGACGATTCTCTTTTTTAAGGGTATCGAGATTGATCTCCTTACCGGAGCGTTCCTGAGGCGGATTCATAATCAGCGCCCGCTCCATGCGGATAATTTCTTCGATCACATCAGCTGGCAGTAGATTTTCACAGTCACCGGCAAGGGCCAAAGCCTCCTTACTAAAATAGTTATCTACCTGTAAGCGTCTTTTAATTAGATGGAGTAAGCGACCA
>Ga0194128_10001498_pt1 | contig 40445 bp, 41 predicted proteins | sample TA2KigCa65mmetaG_FD_148650 | JGI IMG/M metagenome (GOLD analysis project Ga0194128, IMG submission 148650) | Freshwater microbial communities from Lake Tanganyika, Tanzania - TA2015037 Kigoma Deep Cast 65m | ecosystem: Environmental > Aquatic > Freshwater > Lake | place: Tanzania: Lake...
GCGAAATCGGGGCGCGAGCGGTCGACGGCGGCTTCGTAGCCGAGCTCGCGCACGAGGCGCGCGCACTTGTCGGCGCCGCTCGCGATGCCGACCGAGCGACCACCGAGAAGACGGGCGACCTGTCCCGCGATGCTGCCGACCGAGCCGGCCGCGGCGCTCACGAGAACCGTCTCGCCCGGCTGGATTTTCCCGTGGTCGACGAGGCCGAAGTATGCCGAGAGGCCCGAGTCGCCGAGCGCACCGAGATAGAAGCGGAGCGGGTGCTTCCCGTCGCCCGGAACGGGCACGAGGAAGTCGCTCGCGTCGGTCAGCGAGCGCTCCTCCCACGCGAGACGCGCCATCAACAGATCGCCCGGCTCGTACGCCGCATGCCGGCTCTCGACCACGCGGCCGAGGACCAGGCTCATCACTGGTTCACCGATGCGCATCGCCGGCAGCACGTCGTCGCCGCTGCCCGCGTCCATCCAGCGGCGAAATCCCGCGTCGAGCGAGATGAGCTCGTTCTCCAGGAGGAGCTGGCCGGCGCCCGTCGGCGGGTGCTCGCCCGGCTCGATGCGGAAGTCGCTCTCGACCGGCAGCCCACGCGGGCGCGCGGCGAGAACGACCCGGCGATGAGACCGCTTCACGTCATACGGCGCGCGCGCGAGCGCCGACTCCCTGCAGGAGCTGTGGAGCGAGTGTGAGAATCATGCGCCCAACGTCGTCGAAGTCGAGCCGTTCGCGCAGCCCGAGGAGCTCGGTCGTGTCGATCAACGCGCCCAGCGCGAAGAAGAGCCAGGTGTGGGCGCGCAGGTCGAGGTCCTGCGGCACGAGGCCCTGCCGGCGCGCGTCCTCGTAGAGGCCCTGCACGAAGTCGAACGTCTCGAGGAACTGCGCGCGCAAGCGGTCGCGGACTTCGGGGTCCTCGGCGTCGAGCTGAGCGCGAGCGCGCAGCAAGAGCGGAGCCGGGTCGCGCTGGAGCCGGTCGAAGTACCACTGCCCGAGCCCGAGCAGGGCGTCGAGCGGCGTCGCGCTGTCACGCACCATCTGGCGCCAGGGGCCCACGATCTCTGCGGCGCAGCGATCGATCGCGGTCAGGTAGAGCTCGCGCTTGCTCGCGAAGTAGCGGTAGACCGTCGGCTCGCTCACCCCCGAGCGGGCGGCGATCTCCGCCGTTCCCGTCTCGCGATAGCCCTTGCGGGCGAAGAGCTCGAGGGCGGCGTGCAGGATCTCCTCGCGGCGCTCGAGCGCCGGTCGCCGCTTGGCGCGAGGGCGGGGCCGAGGTGCGGAGCGGGGCCGGGGTGCGGAGCGGGGCCGGGGCATCGATTTCTGCTCATAGCACTTGATCGGCAACGGACAAAGGAATAGTGAGGCCTCACTAACCATCGATCCGCGGCCGGCTCCGGCGCGGAGGGAGAGCAAAATGGGCAAGGTCGTGAATCGGGAGGGGAACGAGTACCTGAGGGGCAACTTCAGCCCGATCGACGACGAGATCGAAGTCCGCGAGCTCGCCGTCACCGGAGCGATCCCCTCTGCGCTGACGGGTCTCTACCTGCGCAACGGACCGAACCCGATGTTCGAGCCGCTCGGGAGCTACCACTGGTTCGACGGCGACGGGATGCTGCACGGGATCCGCCTCGAAGGCGGCAAGGCCAGCTACCGGAATCGCTGGATCCAGAGCCGCGGCCTCGCAGCGGAGAAGCGTGCCGGACGCGCCGTCTACGGCGGAATGAAGACCATGAGCCTGACCGACCCGGCGCTCGTCGGCGAGTCGGGGCCGCTCAAGAACACGGCGAACACGAACGTCATCCGCCACGCCGGGCGGATTCTCTGCCTGATGGAAGGTGCCGTACCCACGGAGGTGAAGCCGGACCTCGGCACGGTCGGCGAGCACGACTTCGCCGGCCGGCTGCAGACGCCCTTCACCGCTCATCCGAAGCTCGACCCGGAGACCGGCGAGATGCTCGCCTTCGGCTACATCCCGACCCTGAAGTACCTCCGCGTGAGCCCGACGGGCGAGCTCTTGCAGAGCGAGGACATCGGCGTCGGAAAGCCGACGATGATGCACGACTTCACCTGCACGACCGGCCACGCGATCTTCATGGACGCCCCCGCGCTCCTCGATTTCGAGTCGTTCTTTGCCGGCGGCCCGATGGTCAAATGGGATCCGAGCTACGGCACCCGGATCGGCGTCATGCCGCGCACGGGCCGGGGCAGCGACATCCGCTGGTTCGAGATCGACGTCGGCTACGTCGTCCACTTCATGAACGCGTGGGAGGAAGGCCGCAAGATCATGGTCGACGGCTTCCGCTTCAGGGAGATGGACTTCGGCACGAGTGACGGCAAGATCCCCGACCCGGACGGCTTCCTGACGCGCTTCACGATCGACCTCGACGCCGGCTCCGTCAAGCTAGAACGGATCGGCGAGCTTCCCGGCGAGTTCCCCCGCGTCCGTCCCGAAGTCGAGGGCAGGAAGCACCGCTACAGCGTCGCGGCGACCTTCGTGAAGGGCCCGCCGAGCGGGCCGCGATTCGACTCGGTCACCCTGTACGACTCCACTTCGGGCAAGCAGAGCACGCACGCGTTCCGCGACGGCGAGATCACCGGCGAGCCGGTCTTCGCGCCGGATCCGTCCGGGACCGCCGAGAACGACGGCTGGATCCTCACCATGGTCAGCGACGCCGAGGGCGCGCATACCGACCTCGTCATCCTCGACGGGCACGACCTTTCCGAGACGGCTCGTGTGCACATGCCGCGGCGAGTGCCATTCGGGTTCCACGGCAACTGGCTGCCGGACGGCTCGGAAGCGTTGACCACGCCGCGTCGCTGAAGCGATCGCGCGATGACGCGGCCTTCCGTCCGAAAGTCGCGTTGCTCGTGATCTCGAAGCGCGGATACGATCGTACTACTTCGCAGCCGTGTCGCCGGCCGCCGGCACACCGATCGGTCTCGCTCGAGGAAGCTTGCACATGAGAAATCGCCCCGCCGCTCTTCACAAACTCTTGCTCCTCTGCTTCGCCCTCGCGGTACCCGTGCGCCTCGCCCAGGCCCAGCCCGAGGCAGAAGACCCGAAGGCGCTCGATCCGGAGGCGCTGAAGCCCGAGGCGTTGGATCCAAAGTCCCTGACCGAGGAGCCGCGTGGCTGGGATCAGCCGCCGCCCGGCGACGTGATCGTGCCCCCGAGCCAGCGTCCTCGGGACGGCGGCGTCGAAGCGATCACCGTGACGGCGCAGAAGCGTGTCGAGAACATCCAGGACGTGCCGATCTCGATCACCGCGCTGACGGCCGAGTTCATCGAGGACTCGGGTCTCACCAACGTCCTGAACATGGCGCAGTACCTGCCGAACGTGCAGATCAACGCCGTCACCGACTCGCGCTCGACCGCGATCCGGATCCGCGGCATCGGCAGCGACGGCAACAACGCCGGCATCGATCCGAGCGTCGGCGTCTTCATCGACGGGATCTTCCAGGGCCGGACGGGAGCTGCCTCGATCGTCGACCTCTCCGACATCGAGCGCATCGAAGTCCTGCGCGGCCCGCAGGGCACGCTCTACGGCAAGAACACGGCGGCGGGAGCGATCAACGTCGTGAGCAAGCGGCCGGTCCTGAACGAGTGGGAAGGGCTGATCGAAGGCATCGCCGCCAACTACTCGAACGAGGAGGTGCGCGGCTCGATCAACGTTCCCCTGATCGACGACCGCGTCGCGGCACGCGTTTCCGGCTACTGGGTGAACCGCGATCCCTTCGACGAGCTCTGGAGCACCGGCGCCGGCGTCAACGACGCCAATCGAAGCGGCGCCCGCCTCCGCACCCTCTTCGACATCAGCGACGATCTCGAGCTCCTCGTCTGGGCAGACTACGGGAACGAGAACAGCACCTGCTGCGTCGCCGACATCATCGCGTACGACGGCGTTCCCAACCTCGACGTCGCTTTCAAGCCCGGAGGTTTTGCCGTTCCGCCTGGCGCGACGGTCGGATTCCTCGACACTCTGGGCCCGGTGCCGCCGGTCGACCCGTTCGACCGCATGGTCGACGCGAACGCGCCGAGCTCCAACGACGTCACGGTCTGGGGAGTCGCGGGCGAGCTGAACTACGACATCGGCGACTACGTCGTCACCTGGCTCAACGCGTACCGCACCTTCGATTCGTTCAGCGTTCTCGACGGCGACTTCTCCAGCTTCGACGCGGTCTTCCAGCAGACGGACGAGCAATTCCAGCAGGCGTCATCCGAGCTTCGCCTGACCTCGCCCTACGGTGAGGACCTCGAGTACGTCGTCGGCCTCTACTTCTACTGGCAGAAGGACGACACCGTCGGGATGACGGGAATCGGGCCCGACTGGCTCGACGTGTCTTCGCTCGGGCCGATCCTCGAAGCGGAGCTCGGCGAGGACGCGCCACGCGTCGTGCAGAACACCGACACCAACACGCACCAGACCTTTGCCTACGCGGCCTTCGGGCAGGGGACGTACCACTTCTCGGAGGAGTGGTCTCTGACGATCGGGTTGCGCGGCACCTACGAGCAGAAGGACCGCGTCGGCAGCCAGATCGCCGGCTTCACCGCGGTCGACGCAGGGCCCTTCGGTCCGGATCGGTTCGCGGACGAGTCGTTCTCGGTCTTCAACCTCTCGCCGATGGGCTCGCTGCAGTACTTCCCGACCGACGACTCGATGATCTTCGCCCGGGTGGCGCGAGGCTTCAAATCGGGCGGGTTCAACCAGCTGCGGACGGTCGAGGGCCTGAACACGCAGTTCGACGACGAGGTGGCGACCGACTTCGAGATCGGCTTCCGGAGCACCTGGTGGGACGGCATGGTGACCGTCAACGCGACCGGCTTCTACACCCTCTACGACGACTTCCAGGCGCAGGCGTTCGACGGCAACTCGTTCGCCGTGACCAACGCCGGCAGCTTGACGAGCTACGGGGTCGAGACCGACGCGCTCTTCGTACCGCACCCGATGATCGTCTTCGGCCTCGGGACCGGCTACAACGTCGCGAAGTACGACGACTTCCCGAACGCGCCGTGCACCGCCCAGCAGGCGTACCTCGAGCGCCTCGCGGCCGGAAACCTGATCGCGCCGACCGGGTGCAAGCAGGACCTCTCCGGGCAGCCGCTCGACAACGCCCCGCAGTGGTCGATCTCGAGCTTCGCGCAGCTCACCTACCCGATCGGCGAGCTGCCGCTCGTCGACTGGCCGACGCTCGGATTCCTGCGGGCCGAGTACAACTATCGCGATGTCCTCTTCCTGCAGCAGGACCTCGACGAGCAGCAGATCGAGCCGCCGCTGAACCTCGTCAACCTGCGCGCGGGGCTGCGCACCGAGGACGAGCACTGGGAGCTCACCCTCTGGGTGATGAACCTCACCGACGCCGACTACCAGGTCGTGTCGTTCGACGTTCCGATCGTCAGCGGATACGCGAGCATCAACGGACCGCCGCGAACCTTCGGCGCGACGTTGCGCTACAACTTCTTCTGATTCTGATGCGAGAGCTGCCGCCGTTCGAGTACGCTCCGCTCTCTCCCGAGCACCTGCGCGATCCCTATCCGCTCTTCCAGAGGGCGCATCGCGAGGCGCCGGTCTTCTTCAGTCCCGCGTTCCAGCTCTGGATCGTCACGCGCTACGACGACATCTGGACCGTGCTGAAGGACCCCGAGCGCTTCAGCTCCGCCGCTTCGACGACCGTCGGCACCGAGGTGCCCCAGGAGGTGCGGGCGGTGCTTTCGGAAGGCTACGGCGAGGTCGACACGCTCGTCACCAACGATCCGCCCGCGCACACCCGGTTTCGCTCGCTGGTGAACAAGGCGTTCACTCCCCGCCGCGTCGCCGAGCGCGAAGAGCACATCCGTGAGATCGCCGGCCGCCTGGTCGACGGCTTCGCCGGCGACGGGCAGGCGGATCTCGTCGCGCGCTTCGCGGTGCCCCTGCCGCTCACCGTGATCGCCGAGATCCTCGGCGTGCCGACCTCCGATCTCGCGACGTTCAAGCGCTGGAGCGACGACATCACGGCACGCTTGATGCCGCTTCCGCTCGAGCGGCAGGTCGAATGCGCGAGGAGCCTCGTCGAGTTCCAGCACTACGTCAGCGGCATGCTCGACGAGCGCGAGAGGGATCCGCGCGACGACATGCTGACCGATCTCCTGAACGCGCGGATCGCGGGAGTCGAGCCGCTCACGCGGGCGGAGATGCTGAGCATGCTGCAGCAGATCCTCGTCGCGGGAAACGAGACCACGACGAGCTTGATCGGCAACATGGTCGCTCTCTATGCGTACCGGCCCGACGAATGGCGCGCGATCGGCGCGGATCCGAGCCTCGCGCCGGCCGTCGTGGAAGAGGTGCTGCGCCTCGAATCGCCGGTGCAGGGCCTCTTCCGGACGACGACCGAAGAAGTCGAGCTCGGCGGCGCGACGCTGCCGAAAGGGGCGCACCTCCAGCTCCTCTACGGAGCGGCGAACCGCGACGAAGCCCACTTCCCGGAGTCCGACGAGCTGCGACCAGGCCGGCCGAACGGTGCGGCTCACCTCGCCTTCGGGGGCGGCGTGCACTTCTGCCTCGGCGCGGCGCTCGCACGCCTCGAAGGGAGGATCGCCCTCGAAACGCTGACGCGCCGCCTTCCCGAGATCCGTCTCGATCCGATTCGGCCGAGCGTGCGGCGCCCGCACTTCTTCTTGCGGGGCTTCGAGCAGCTCTGGATCACTTGGAAAGTCGTTCCTTGAGCGGCTCGCTCGCGCCGAAGCGCGCGCTTCAGGGCATTCGCGTGGTCGAATGCGGCGAAGGCGTGTCGGCGCCGTTTTGCGCTCGCGTCCTCGCCGATCTCGGCGCCGAGGTCTGGAAGGTGGAGCCGCCGGACGGCGACGTGTCGCGCACCTGGGGACCGTTTCCGGGCGGTGCACGTGATCCCGAGAGCAGCGCCGACTTCGCCCATCTGAACGCGGGAAAGAAGAGCGTACGTCTCACGGGCGAAGCGCGCGAGGATGGCGCGACGGTCGCGCGCCTGGTCGAAACGGCCGACGTCGTCGTGACGAACCTCCCGGCGGGGGCGCGTGAGCGAGTCGGCCTCGACGTCCCGACGATCGAGCGTGCGCACCCGGGGCTCGTGGTGCTCCAGCTGAGCGCCTACGGCGCCTCGGGGCCCTGGGCCGAATCGCCGGGCCAGGGCGTCAACGTTTGCGCCGTCGCCGCGATCAGCGTCATCCTCGGCGAGCCCGGGAGGACGCCGCTCTCGTTTCCGCCGGATCTGCCGGGCCTGCAAGCGGGGCTGCACGGTGCGGCGGCCGTCTTGACCGCGCTTCTCGGACGCAGGACGAGCCGTTCGGGACGCCGCATCGACGTCGCGGAAACGGACGTGCTCGCCTACTACGCCGGCGGGATGTCGCTCTTCATCCTCGGGTCCGGCGGCGCTTGGATGCGGCGCGGCTTCGAGCGCCACGGCGGGATCTATCCGTCGGGGTTCTACCCGTGCGGCGACGGCTTCGTCTTCATCGCGACGCAGACGCGCGCGCAGTGGGCGGGCTTCCTGCGGCTCATGGGCGATCCCGAGTGGGCGCACGAGGATCCGGTCCTCCAGGACGGCGTCGCCATCGGCTGGAAGCGCGCGGAGGAAGTCGATCTCCACTTCATTCCGTGGCTGCTCGATCACACGCGTGCCGAGCTGACGGAGATGGCGCGCGCCGCGGACCTCGTGCTCGGACCGATCAACGGCCCGGACGACGTCCTGGCGAGCCGCCATCTCGAGGAGCGCGGCTTCTGGGCGCACGCGCGCCTCGGCGGCTCGCGCGTTCGCCTTCCGGGGATGGGCTATCGGCTCTCTGCGACGCCCGCGGCCCTCGGCGAAGCGCCCCGCCTCGGCGAGCACGCTGCCGTCGACCTGCCGGAGCCTCGCCGGCGCGAAGCGACCACGAACGGCGCCGGGCAGGGATCGCGGCGGCCGCTCGCCGGCTACCGCGCGATCGAGTTCGGCTTCAATTGGGCAGGGCCGATGGTCGGACAGATCCTCGCCGACATGGGGATGGAGGTGATCAAGGTCGAGACCGCCGGGCGTCTCGATTTCATGCGGCACTGGAAGCACGCGCGCCGCTTCTTCCACAACGCGAACCGCGGCAAGCTGTCCGTTTCGATCGACGTCAAGAAGAAGGATGGGCGCGAGCTCGTCCGCGCTCTCGTGGCCAAGTCCGACCTCGTCTTCGACAACTTCGCGGCCGGCGTCATGGAGCGGCTCGGGCTCGGTTACGAGGACCTGCGCGCGGTGAAGCCGGACATCGTCGCGCTTTCGATGGCGATGGCGGGACAGACGGGTCCGCTTCGTCACCTGCGCGGGTTCGCGACGATCGCGACGGGGTTCGCGGGCCTCGAGGCGCAGGTCGGCTATCCCGACACCGGCCCGACGGGGCTGCCGGTCATCGGGCTCGGCGACGCGAACGCGGCGATCCAGGGCGTGGTCGCCGCCCTCGCAGCACTCTGGCACCGCGAAGAGACGGGCGAGGGCCAGCGTATCGACCTCTCCCAGGTCGAAGCGGCGACGGCGCTCGTCGCGCACTCCCTCGCGCTCCGGCAGCTCGATCCCGACGCCTCGTTCGTTCCCCGCGGCAACGAGCACGAGAGCATGGCGCCGCACGGGATCTATCCCGCCGCCGGCGAGGACCGCTGGATCGCCCTCGCGATCGGCAGCGACGCCGAGTGGGCCGCGCTCGCCTGCGCTCTCGGGGAGCCGGCGTGGGCGACCCGGGCTTCGCTCGCCACGGCTCCCGGGAGGTGTGCGGAGAGGCAGGCCATCGACGCGGAGCTCTCGCGATGGACCGCGCGGCACGACCGCGACGAGCTCGTCGACCGGCTTCGCCGCGGCGGCCTCGCAGCCTCGCCCGTGCTCGCGATCGACGAGCTCCAGACGTGGCCGCAATTCGTCGCGCGCGGTCTCGTGCGAAGCACGCCGAGCTTCGACGGTGGTAAGGAGCTGGTCTATCGCACCCCGTGGCAGCTCGCAGGCGAAGCGGAGCCGCCGAGCGGCTCGTCGCCTCGGCTGGGGGAGCACAACGACTACGTCCTCGGAAAGCTCCTGGGGCTCGAGCCCGAGCGCTTCGCCGAGCTCGTCGGTAGCGAGGTGATCCATTGACTGCGCCGGAGCTGCCGCAGTTCTCGCCGGAGTACCGCGAGCGCTTCGTCTCGCGAGGCCTCTGGCTCGATCGAACCCTGCACGACTACTTCGCCGAGGCCGTCGCCGCGGCGCCGTCGCAGGTCGCGATCGTCGAGGGCGACCGGCGCGTCACGTTCGCCGAATGGGACGACCTCGCGCGCCGCGCTGCAGCGGGCCTCGTGCGGCTCGGCCTCCGCAAGGGCGACGTCGTCACGGTGCAGCTGCCGAACTGGCTCGAGATGTGCGTCGTGCAGATCGCGCTGTCGCGCATCGGCGCGATCATCCAGCCGATGCACACCGTCTACCGCGAGCGCGAGATGGCTTCGATGCTCGAGTTCTGCAACTCGCGCGCCGTGATCGTCCCCGAGGAGCACGCGGGCTTCGCGCACGCGGCGGCTGCCTGCGCTCTGCGCGGGCAGCTCCCCGACCTCGCGCACGTGATCGTCGCGCGCGGCGAGTGCGCGGGGGCGGTGCCCTGGAGCGAGATCGCCGCAAGCGACGCCGGACTCGAAGCGTACGAGCGCGCCCATCCGGCGCACGCGGACGACGTCTTCTACCTGAACTTCACCTCCGGGACGGAGGGGGCGCCGAAGGGGTTCCTGCACACGCACAACACCCTTCTCTCGGTGCTGAAGCGCTTCGCCGAAATGCAGGCGCAAGCCGACCCGTCTTCCGCCAGCGACGTGATCCTCGCCAACAGCCCGATGACGCATTCCTTCGGCCACCTGACGACCTACCAGGTGCTCCTCCGGAAGGTGCGCATGGTCCTCGCCGCGCGCTTCTCGCCCGCGGAGACGCTGCGGCTCGTCGCCCGCGAGCGGGTCACCGCGATCTCGGGGACGCCGGCACACCTGATCAGCTTGCTGCAGCACCCGAGCTTCCCGGAGACCGACACGACGTCGATCAAGAGCGTCGGCGTGGGCGGCGCGGCGTGCCCGCCGCAGCTCATGGCGGACATCGAGAGGCACTTCGGGGTGCGCGTCGGCAACATGTACGGAATGGGCGAGAACATCGTCCACACGCGGACCCTCCCGAGCGACGCGCCCGACGTGGTGCGCGAAACGGTGGGCTTGCCGGTGCCGGGTGCCGAGCTCGAGATCTTCGCCGACGATCACGCGACCGTGCTGCCCCGCGGCTCGGTCGGCGAGATCGCGTTCCGCGGCCCGACGCTCTTCCTCGCCTACTACCGAAGCCCTTCGCTGACGCGCGCCACCCGCAACGACGACGGCTGGTTCTTCACGGGCGACCTGGGCTTCGTCGACGACCGCGGCTACCTGCACATCGCCGGCCGCAAGAAGGAGCAGATCAATCGCGGCGGGACGAAGATCCACCCGAAGGAGATCGAGGACTTGCTTCATTCCCATCCGAGTGTCGCACGCGCCGCCGTCGTCGGGATGCCGGACGATCGACTCGGTGAGCGCGTGTGCGCCTACGTCGAGCTCGTGCCGGGCGCGGGACTGTCGCTCGAGGAGGCGCGCACCTTTCTCGAGTCGAAGCGCGTCATGAAGTACAAGCTGCCCGAACGACTGGAAGTCGCCCGCGAGCTCCCGCAGACGCCGACCGGCAAGATCCAGAAGGGCCCGCTCCTCGAGGACATCGCGAGGAAGCTCGAGCGCGAAGCCGCGTCACTCGGCGGAGGCCGAGAGTGAGCTTCGGCAAGATCACCGAGGAGGGCCTCGCGAAGCTGCGCGGTCGGATCGGCGTCGAGCGGAAGGGCTCGAACATGCACCGGAGCGGCCCTCTCCATCTCACCGCGGAGACGATCCGGCGGTTCGCGCTCGGCTCGGGGGACGACAATCCGCTCTACGTCGACGGCGACTACGCCCGCGCGAGCCGCCACGGCGCACGCATCGCACCGCCGAGCATCACGGGCTTTCTCGAGCGCTCGAACGGCGCCTCCGACGGCTTCCCCGGATGCCACACGATCTGGCGCGAGGCCGCGTACGAGTGGACCCGCGCGATGCGCGCGGGCGAGACCCTCGATTCGAGCTCCTACCTCCGCCGCGTCGAGATCCTGCCGAGCAAGTTCGGCGGCGGCCGGGCCGCGGTCCAGGACTACGAGACGGTGATCGTCGACGCCGAAGCGAATCCGATCGGGCGCTACGACACCTCGTGGCACCGCTTCGAGCGCTCGAGCGCGAAGCAGGCGAGCACACTCAAGCACCGCGAGCTCCCGATGTACTCGCCGGAGGACATCGAGCGCATCAAGGCGGACTACAAAAAGGAGAAGCGGCGCGGGGCCGAGACGCTGTACTGGGAAGACGTCGAGCCCGGGGAGGAGATCCCCTTCGTCGTGAAGGGTCCGACGACGCAGATCAGCAAGTTCGCCTTCGAGAGCTGGCTCGGCGCGGGCGGCTGGTTCGTCGGCCACAAGCTCGCCTTCGAGTTGTTCGACCGGCACCCCGGCCTTCCCTTCGTGAACGAGCAGGGCATCCCCGAAGCCCCGGTCGCCATCCACTGGTCGAACGAGCGCTCCCAGAAGATCCTCGGGCTGCCCGGTGCGTACGAGTCGGGCTACGAGCGCACGAGCTGGATCGTGAACATGCTGATGAACTGGATGGGCGATGCCGGCCACCTCTACCGGCTGACGCAGCGCTATCCGACGTTCAACCTCCTCGGCGATACGACATGGTGTCACGGCACGGTCCAGTCGAAGGTCGTTCTCGACGAAGCGATCGACGGCAAGCGGCACGCCGTTCGCTGCGACGTCTGGACGGTCAACCAGCGCGGCGACACGACGACGACCGGCGAAGCCGTCGTACTCCTGCCCAGCCGCCGGCAGATTCCGGCGTGAAGGAGGCGGCGTGAAGCACGAGGTCTTGGAGGAGCTCTTCTCGCTGCGCGGTCGCGTGGCTCTCGTCACCGGCGGCGGATCGGGGATCGGTGCGGGATGTGCGCGGCGGCTCGCCGAGCTCGGCGCCGATGTCGCGGTCGCCGATCTGCGCTCGAGTGAAGCCGAACGGGTCGCCGCGATCGTCGCCGGGGCGGGTGCGAGCCCGCTCGCCTTGCAAGCCGACGTCTCGGTCGAAGGCGACGTCGCCGCGATGGTCGAGCGTACGGTCGCGGAGCTCGGCGCGATCGACATCCTGGTCAACAACGCCGGCATCTACCCGTCGCATCCGATCGCGGAGATGCCCGTCGACGAGTGGGACCGCGTATTCGCCGTGAACGTCCGCGGCGCGATGCTCTGCACGCGCGAGGCGGCGCGCGCGATGCGACTTGCGGGGCGGGGCGGCACGGTGGTGAACGTATCGTCGATCGAGTCGTTTCATCCCTCGTTCGTCGGCTTGCCCCACTACGGAGCGTCGAAGGGCGCGCTCAACATGCTGACGAAGTGTGCGGCACTCGAGTACGCGCCCGACCGCATCACGGTGAACGCCGTCTGCCCGGGCGGGGTCGAGACGGAAGGGACCCGGCAGGCCTTCGGCGACGGCTTGAAGGAGCAGCTCGAGCAGCGGATCCCGCTCGGCCGCGTCGGCCGGCCGGAGGAGATCGGCGCGGTCGTCGCATTCCTCGCCGGACCGGCCGGCGCTTACATCACCGGCGCGACTTTGGTCGTCGACGGCGGCTACCTCGTGAGCTGAGGAAGAAGGAGCATCGCGATGGCGGAAGAGAAGGACTCGTCGTACTGGATCGTGGAGCAGCAGCTCGCGCAGATCGACCCCGCGCTCGTCGACAAGTGGGGCGATCCGAACAAGCATCCGGAGACGCAGCTCTCGAAGGAGGAGCAGCGCCAGATCCTCGAGGCGGGCCGCGAGGTCTTCATCTCGCACCTCACCAAGGAAGGCTTTCCGATGGTGACGGTGCACGTCTACTGCCTCATCGAGGGCGAGCTCTGGAGCACGAGCGTCAAGGGGCGCGTCAAGGCGAGCGCCTTCAAGCGCGACCCGCGGACGGCTCTCTGCATCTCGTCGAGCGGGCTCACCCTGCCATTCGGGGGCGGCATGACGATCAAGGCGCGCGCGGAGGTGATCGAGGACCGCGCCGTCGTGGAGCGCGTCTGCGCCGAGCACGGCCGGCGCTACTACACGAGCCCGAAGGCGCAGGAGCTCTTCGCGGGGACGCTCTTCACACCGAACCGGGTCGCCCTCAAGTTCGCCATCGACTCCATCGTGAGCTGGAAGAACATCGGGATGAAGTCGGAGGCCTGACCGCGTGAGCGCGGCCGAGCACCTCTTTCGTCCTCTCCAGGTCGGCCCGATGCGGGTGCCGAACCGGATCGTCGAGACGACGTACTCGATCAACTCGGGTCGCGCCGACGGGCTGCCGGATGCGCCCTTCATCGAGCATCACCTGCGTCGAGCCCGCGGCGGCGCGGGCTGGATCGGCAACGAGACGTGGCTTCTCCCGACGCCGCTGCCGCCCGGTCGGGCCGACGAGATCCTCCCCGGCACGGGGGCGGTGCGGTTCGCGATCTACGACCATCCGGAGTTCGTCCCCCGCGTGCGCACGTTCACCGGCGCCGTGCACGCCGCCGGGGCCGTCGCGGTGATGCAGCTCACCCACCTGCAGTCGCTGATGTGTCCCTCGCCGGTGACGATGGCGCTCAACGCGGACACGATCCCGCACGCGCTCGAGGAAGAGGAGATCGAGCGCATCCTCCAGACCTACGCGATCGCCGCCGAGCGCTTTCGCGACGCCGGCGCCGACGCAATCGAGATCCACTGCGCGCACGAGACGCTGCCGCAGTGGTTCCTTTCCCCGGCGACGAACCATCGCAACGATCGGTGGGGGGGCTCGGAGGAGAACCGCATCCGCTTCGTGGTCGAGGCGGTGCGCTTCGCTCGCTCGCGCGTGTCGCGCGACGTCGCGATCGGGCTTCGGATCTGCGCCGACGAGCATCGCGAGGACGGCTACGACCTCGCCGCCATGCGACGCATGGCGGCGGCGATCTGTGCCGCAGCCGACATCGACTATCTGAGCGTCGACGTCGGATCGACCTGGGGCCGGCCGAGCTACGTTCCGCCGGTGCACGTCCCGGTCGCCGGCTTCGCTACGTACGCGGCGGCGATCCGCGAGGTGGTTCCCGTCCCCGTCGTGTACGCCGGGCGGGTGAACGACCCGGAAGTCGCGGCCTCACTCGTCGCGAGCGGGCGTGTCGATCTCGTCGGCATGACGCGCGCCCTCCTCGCCGATCCCGAGATGCCGCGGAAGCTCCGCGAAGGGCGCGCGCACGAGATCCGGAAGTGCATCGCCTGCAACACCTGCATCGGCAAGGTCGTGCACGCCGAGGTGAAGACGCCGCTCTGCGCCGTCAACCCGGTCGTCGGCCACGAGCTCGATTGGAAGGAGGAGCCGGCCGCGGCGCGCAAGCGGGTCCTCGTCGCCGGGGGCGGGCCCGCGGGTCTGGAGGCGGCGCGTGTCGCCGCGGAGCGCGGGCACGAGGTGATCCTCTGCGAAGCCTCCGGGGAGCTCGGCGGGATGATGCGTCTCGCTGCGGCGACGCCGGGCCGAAGCGCGTTTCTCGATTTTCCCGTGTTCCAGGAGGGCGCGCTCGCTCGCCTCGGCGTCGAGGTCCGGAAGGAGAAGCGGCTGACTGCCGCGGAGGTCGCGACGCTCCGGCCCGACGCGGTGATCGTCGCGACCGGCGGCGTTCCGCGACGGAGTCCTCTCACGGGCGCGAACGTCGTCGACTTCGCACGGGTGCTGCGCGGCGAGGCCGAGGTGGGCGACCACGTCGTCATCCTCTCCGAGGACGACCACATGATCACGCCCGGCGTCGCCGACTACCTCGCGGCGCAGGGGAAGCGCGTCGAGATCGCACACAAGTGGCTGATGCCGGCTTCGCAGGTCGATCGCTACACGCAGGGCGAGGTCTTCCACCGGCTCTACTCTGGCGGAGTCGTGATCCATCCATCGACGCGCGTGCGTGCCTTCGCGGAGCGCCGCGTCCGCACCTACAACGCGCACACCGGAAGGGAAGGCGCGATCGACGACGTCGACACGGTCGTCGTCTGCGTCGGTGCCGAAGCGGACGACGCGCTCTACCACGAGCTCGAGGGCACGGTCCCCGAGCTCTACCGGATCGGCTCCGCATTCGCGCCGCGCTCGATCGCCGACGCGACACAGCACGGCGCGAGCGTCGCTCGGCTGCTCTAGCTCAGCTAGGGGAGGAGGATGGACTTCCGCGACTCGAGCGAGGACGCCGCCTTCCGGGCCGAGCTGCGCGCCTGGCTTGCGCGAAGCCTCGCCGAGGCGGGAGGGCTCCCCTCGGACCCGTCGGCGGCGGCCCTCCATTCCCGCGCCTGGCAGCGCCGTCTCGCCGAGGCGGGCTACGTCGGCCTCGCCTGGCCGAGGGAATACGGCGGCCGGGCGGCACCTCCGACGCAGCAGGTGATCTTCGCCGAGGAGTGCGCGCGTGCGGGGGCGCCGCCGCTGATCAACGGAATCGCTCTCGGCATCCTCGCACCGGCGCTGATCCAGCACGGCAACGAAGCGCAGAAGCGCCGCTTCCTGCCGCGCATCCTCTTCGCCGAAGACCTCTGGTGCCAGGGCTTCTCGGAGCCGGGTGCGGGCTCGGACCTGTCCTCGCTGCAGACGCGCGCCGTCGTCGACGGGGACTTCCTCATCGTGAACGGACAGAAGGTGTGGACGAGCCTGGCCCCCATCGCGGACTGGTGCTTCCTCCTCGTGCGCACCGGCGAAGAGCGCACGGGGCCGCGCGGCATCACCTACGTCTTGATGCAGATGTCGAGCGCCGGCGTGCGCGTTCGACCGATCCGTCAGATCACCGGCAAGAGCCACTTCAGCGAGATCTTCCTCGAGGACGTGCGCATTCCGCTCGCGAACGTCGTCGGCGAGCTGCACGGCGGCTGGAGCGTGGCGCGCGCGACGCTCGCCGCGGAGCGGAGCGGGCTCTCCGGAGTGGTCGAGCTCGAGCGCTCGTTGACGGCCTTGCGCGGTCTCGCGGCGGCGCGCGGCGCCCTCGGAGACCCGGTCGTGCGCCAGCGTCTCGCCGGTCTTTGGGTCGAGAAGGAAGCGCTCAAATGCACCGGCTACCGCGTCCTGACGAAGCAGCTCCGCGGCGAGGCGCTTGGACCGGAGGCCGCGATCGGCAAGCTCGCCGCTTCGGAGTTCCGCCGCGCTGTGATGGACACGGCGCTCGAGCTCCAGGGCCCCTACGCGATGCTCGGCCGCGGCAATCCGCGTGCGCTCGAGCGCGGGCGCTGGCAGGGACTCTACCTCGACGCGCGCGCCTACACGATCGGCGGCGGCACGTCCGAGATCATGCGCAACATCATCGCGGAGCGCGCGCTGGGTCTTCCCCGCAGCGTTCCACTAACGGGAGGATTTCGATGACGACGGCTCTCGAGAGGCGGTTCTCGCTCACCGGCAAGGTCGCCCTGGTATCCGGCGCGGGGCAGGGGATCGGTCGCGGCATCGCGCTCTGCCTCGCGGAAGCGGGTGCGGCGGTCGCGGTACAGGATCTGGAGGGCGCTGCGGCGCGCCGGGTGGCAGACGAGATCCGGGCGCTGGGAGGCTCCGCCGCCGCTTCGGCGGGCGACATGACCCGGCCGGAGACGATCGACGGGTTCCTCGACACGGCGCAGAGGGAGCTCGGCCGGCCGGACATCCTCGTCAACAACGCCGGCATCTACCCGTTCTCCAGCTTCCTGGAGATTCCGCTCGAGGAGTGGGACCGCGTGCTCGCGCTGAACCTGCGCTCCGCGTTCCTCGCGACGCAGAAGGCCGGCCGCATCATGGCCGACGGCGGCCGCGGCGGCCGCATCGTCAACGTCGCGTCGATCCAGGCGCTGCGGCCCTCCGGACCGGGCGTCGCGGCGTACAACATGAGCAAGGCCGGCGTCGTGATGCTGACCAAGTCGGCGGCGCTCGAGCTCGCGGCGTTCGGTATCGGCGTGAACGCGGTCGCACCCGGGATCGTCGCGACGCCGGGAACGAAGACGATCATCGACACCAACCAGCTCGGCGACCCGAAGGACCTGGTCCCTCTCGGCGGGCGCTGGGCGACGACCGACGACGTGGCGGACGCCGTCCTCTATCTCGTGAGCCCCGCCGGCGCTTACGTCACGGGCGAGACGATCGTGATCGACGGCGGCTACCTGCTGAAGTGAGAGGAAGCACATGATTCATCCCGACGACGAGTATCGGCACGCTTGCCCCGACGAGATCCGCCACCTGCTCTGGGGCGACACGCTCTGGGTCAGCGTCGTCGATCGCGAAGCCAACGTCTTTGGCGTCAATCACTTCCACCTGACCAACAAGGGCTACGGCCGCTTCGAGGCCCTCTACGTGATCGACGGCGTGCAGCAGCTCTACGGCAACAAGTTCCCGCTCGTCGTCGCACCCGACAAGGGTCCGTGGAGCGACGGCCGGCTCTCGTACGAGGTCGTGAAGCCGCTCGAGGAGATCCGTATCCAGCTCGACGGCCCGCGCTACGGCTTCGACCTGACGTTCCGCGGGCGCTTCCCCGTGTTCGACTACCACGACAGCGTGCACGGGAATCCGCTCGGTCGCTTCCACACCTACGGCGGCCACTTCGAGCAGGGCATGCTCTGCACGGGCTCGTTCGAGATCCGCGGCGGGCCGTGCAAGGGAGAGACCCGCCGGATCCACAGCTTCGCGCACCGCGACCACTCCTGGTCGACGCGCTTCGCCGACGAGCCGTCCTGGGAGACGGAGCACGGAGATCATCCGGCGCACTTCTGGCCGTCGATCCAGCTCCCCGACAAGCACATCAATGCCTTCGGGATCATGGAGGTCGGCGGCATGGGCCTGCCTCCGGGCGAGCGACCGGTCGGCGGCTTCTGCTCGACGGCCGAGGGCTCGCGCGCGATCCTCGACGCTTCCGCGGAGATCCTCACGGAAGACGACCGGCGTGTCGCCGCGGCATTCCGTTACCGGATCGTGCTGCCCGACCGGCAGGTCGTGCACGTCCGCACCGGCCGCAAGCACGGCCAGGTGAAGCTCTGGGACCGCGGCGAGAACGACCTCGAGAATCGCCTCGACTGCTACGAGCCGTTCTTCGACTTCGAGGTCGAGGAGACGGGCGAGCGCGGCTACGGCGTCGCCGAGTACTCGATCCAGCCGCCGCGCCCGCGCTGGCTCGTGTGACGTCGCGAGGGGAGGACGCCGTGAGCGAGCAGGAAGCCTGGGAAGACCTGAACGCCTTTCGCATGAGCGATGCCGACGCCTGGGAGGTCGTCGCGCGCGCCGCCGGCTGCACGGTGACCTTCGCGCGAAAGGACGGCCACACGATCGGCGTCTGGGTGTCGCACGCGGTGCTCGACGGCGATCTCTACGTCAGCACGACGGCGAATCGCCCGAAGACGCGGGCATGGCTGCGCGACCCGCGGATGTCGGCGTGCTTCGCGGTTCCCGGGGTCGGCTCGGTGACGGTCGTCGGGAGGATCGCGCTCGGCGAGGAGCCGCGGCTCCGCCGCCGCTTCCTCGAGGCGCTGTGCGATCGTCTCGCCATCCCGGCGGAGGCACGTGCTTCGTGGATCGGCCACATGGACACGGAGGGGCGGGTGATCGGCAAGGTCGCGGTCGAGAACCTGATCACCTTCGACGAGCGGAAGCTCGAGTTCTGAGCGAGAGGACCGGGGTCGTGAGCGAGATGGGAGACGCGCTGGCGCGGTTCATCGCCGAGGCGACCGGTGGGCCGGCGGAGGTGAGCGACATCGCCCGCATCCCCGGCGGGTTCTCGTACGAGACCTGGACGGCGCGGGCGAAGTGGTGTTCCGGCGAGAGCCGGGTCGTCGTTCGCCGCGAGCCGCGCGGCGGCGTCCTCGAGCCGTACGACGCGACGAAGGAGTACCGCATCCTGAAAGCCCTCGCCGGCACGACGGTGCCGGTGCCGCGCGCTCTCTGGCTCGACGAGACGGGTCGAGTCCTCGGCAGACGCTTCTACGTCATGGAGTTCGTCGAGGGCGAAGTCCCGCTGCCGTGGGACGAGTCGATCTCGGACGAAGTGCGCCGCGAGATGCACTGCCAGTTCACCGACCTCCTCGCCGAGCTCCACACCGTGGAGTGGCATGGGCTCAGCCTGGATTTCCTCGGCGTTCCCGCGGATCCCGCCGACCCCGCCGCGCTCGAGCTCGACCGCTGTCGCGAGGTGCTCGACCGCGTCGCGCTCCGCCCGTATCCGTTGCTGCAAGAGATCCTCGCCTGGCTCGACGAGCGCCGGCCGCGGGCGCCGCGCCTGTCGCTCGTCCACGACGACTACCGGATGGGAAACTTCGTCTGGCGCGACGGGCGGATCGTCGCTCTTCTCGACTGGGAGCGCGCCTTCGTCGGCGACCCGATGACGGATGTCGCGTTCACGCGTCTCGAGAACCTCGCCGGCTGGTGCAGCGTCGCCGGCGAAATGGCCGCTCGCTACACCGCGCGATCGGGGATCGAGGTCGGCGAGGAGCGAGTGTCGTACTACTCCGTGCTGGAGCAATTGAAGGCGACGCTCGTCGGGCTGACCGGTCTACGTGCCTTCGCGGACGCGCGCACCAGCGATCTTCGTCTCGTGCAGATCGGCGAGTTCGCCGAGCGGGCGATCGCGCCGCTCGCGGCCGGGATCGGAGTCGGACGATGAGTGTGCGGACTCTGGCGGCGGAAGCGTTGCTGGCGGGAATGGCGCGCTGCGTTCGCGAGTCGATCCTTCCCGCGCTCGCCGATCCGCACGCGCGTACGCAGGCCGAAGTGCTGGCCGTGCTCCTCGACGGTCTTCCGGCCGCGCTCGACGAGTCGAGCCGTGCGGCGGCGCGCGCGGACGGCGACGCGGCGCGCGCCGTCCTGGCGGAGCTGGGCGAACCCGCGAAGCCGCCGCCCGATCCGTCCGCGACCCTGGCGGATGTCGTCGCCGACACCCATGCGTTGCACGCGGCTCTGGCCGGTCTCGCCGCACGCACGCGCGCCGCCGGCGCGAATCAGACGCTCGAGCGACTGCAGCGCTATTTCCTCGCGAGTGCGCTCGCCGAGCAAGCGACGACTGCCGAGCAGGCGGGCGATTTCGCGAAGCTCAGCGCGAAGGAAGATGCGGCGCGCCGCGGAGGCGGCGGCGAGGCGAGCGGAGGAGGCGACTGATGGCGACGATGCGCGGAGCGGTCCTGGTCGAGCCCTACTCGATCCGGCTGGAGGAGTTTCCCAAGCCCGAGATCGACGACGACGGCGCGGTCGTCATCCGAACCGAGGGGGTCGGAATCTGTGGCAGCAACCTGCACTGGTGGACCGGCGGCGGTCCGGCGACCCGGCTGATGACGTTTCCGATGATCGGCGCTGGCGGACACGAGTTCGCCGGCGTCGTCGAAGCCGTCGGAGCGCGCGTGACGCGCGTGAAGCCGGGCGACCGGGTGACGATCGACCAGTTCGAGAGCCGCTCGTGCGGCGCCTGCTCGCAGTGCACGACGGGTCTCTTCACACAGTGCGAGAGCATCGCCGCGCCGGGCCTCGAAGGGTTCTTCGACTATCTCAAGTTCACCGAGCGGGGCCTGTATCGGATCCCTGACGGCATCGAGACGCACGTTGCCGCGCTGGTGCAGCCCTACGCGTGCTCGGTGAGTGCCGTCCGCCGCGCCGGGCTAGTCGGCGGCGAGAAGGTGGTGGTGCTCGGCGCCGGCGTGCTCGGACTTTGCGCCGCGGCCGCGGCCAAGGCGCTCGGCGCGGAGCGGGTCATCGTCACGGCGAAGTACGAAGCCCAGAAGAAGCTCGCGAAGCGCTTCGGCGCCGACGTCGTCGTCGAGAGCGACGCCGCGGACCTCGTCGACCGCTTGCTCGCCGAGACCGCCGGACGGGGTGCCGACCTCGTCGTCGAGACCGTCGGCAGCCACGCCCCGACTCTCCGTCAGGCGCTCGAGATCGTCCGCCCGGCGAGCAAGGTCGTCGTGCTCGGGCTCTGGGACGACCTCGTGCCGATCGACTCGTGGCAGGCGATCCTGAAGGACGCGACGGTCCTCTTCTGCCTCAACCACGGCGTGATCGGCCACAAAGCGGACTACGAGCTCTGCCTCGACTGGATGGCGAGCGGCAAGGTGCCGGCGCAGGAGCTCGTGACGCACGTCCTGCCGTTCGCGGAGCTGGAGGAGGCCTTTCGCCTCGCCGCCGACAAGCGGAGCGGGTGCGTCAAGGTCATCGCCCGACCGCACTGACGAGCCATGTCCGACGCGCTCTCGATTCTCGCGCCGCACTTCTTCCAGGTGGCGTACGTCGTCCCGGATCTCGCTCGCGCGGAGGCGTGGTTCGAGCGCGTGCTCGGTGTCAACCACTTCGAGCGCTTGGAAGGCGTCGTGCTCGGCGACGGCTGCCGGCACCGCGGTGCCGCTTCGAACGGGGTGCTCGACCTTTCGCTCGGCTACCTCGGGGACACGCAGCTCGAGCTCGTGCGGCCCGCCGGCGGCGTGACGCTGCACGGCGAGTTCCTCGAAACGGGCGGCCGCGGCTTGCACCACGTCGCCTTCGCCGTTCCCGATTTCGCAGCGGCGACGGCGCGGCTCACGGCGGAGCTCGGTCCCCCCGCCGCGGACGGCGTCCTCGCCGGCGGCATGCGCGTCGAGTTCGCGTACTACGAGTGCACCGAGGCCGGGGCTTCGTTCGTCGAGGTCCTCGGCTTCGACGAAGCCGCACGCGCCTTCATGTCGGATTTGAAGGAGAAGAGCCGGCGCGCGACGGCGCGCCGCTGAGGAGGACGCCCGCTTGGTCGATCCACGAGACGAGTACCTGCACCACGCACCGGACGTCGAGAAGGGACTCTGGAGCGACAACTTCTGGCTCTCGATCTGCGACCGCGAAGCGGACGTGTTCGGGGTGAACCACGTGCACGCGAGCACGAACCGCGGCTACGCGCGCTTCAGCACGATGCTCGTGATCGACGGCGTGCCGATGCCGTGGGCGAACAAGGTCGCATTGCCGGAGGACGTCCGCACGGGTCCGTTCGCCCGGCTCGGCGAGGGGCACATGACCTACACGGTCGTCAAGCCCCTCGAGGAGATCCGCTTGACCTACGACGGGCCGCGCTACGGATTCGACTTGACCTATCGCGGCCGCTTCCCCGTCTTCGACTACCGCGACTGCCTCGGCGGCAACCCGCTCTCGGGCGCGATGTACTACGGCGGCCACTACGAGCAGGGCCTTCACTGCCGCGGCGAGCTCGAGGTGCGCGGCGGCCCGCGTCCGGGACGGCGCACGATCGACAGCTTCGCGCACCGCGACCATTCGTGGACCTACCGCTTCAGCCGGGAGACGCCCTGGGAGCTGCCGGCCGTGACCCGGCAGGAGAGCCTCGGGCACTTCTGGCCGTCGGTGCAGCTCGCCGACAAGCACCTGAACGCCTTCGGCTGGATGAACCCGGACTTCGCCGCGCCGATCCCGGGCGCTCCGAAGGCCGGCGGCTTCCTCTCGGATGCGCGCGGCAGCCGCCCGATCCGCGACTGCACCTGCGAGGTGCGTCTCGAGGACGACGGGCGGACGGCGATGAGCTTCCGCTACCGGTTCACTCTGCCCGACGGCGAGGTGGTGCACGTCCGCAGCGGACGGAAGTACGCGCAGACCGTGAACGGGCTCATGCGCGGGGAGAACGACGCCGAGTGCACGATGGACTGCTACGAGGCGTTCTTCGATTTCGAGGTCGAGGAGACCGGCGAGCGCGGCTACGGCTGCGCCGAGTACTCGATCATGCCTCCCTTTCCCCGCTGGCGGTACTGAGATGAGCGACGACACGGAGCCGATTCTCGCGATCGACGTGATGAACCACCCGATCGAGGCGAAGCGGAGCCTCGGCGGCAATCCCTTCGAGTTCGAAGAGTTCAAGATCATGCTCGGCACGACCTTCAAGGCGGCCGCTCCGGCCGGCGGCGGGAAGGGCGCGGCGCGCGAGCGCGCCGCTTCGATCCTCGCCGGGCACGAGTCGGTCGGGGAGCTCGTCCGCGACATGGACGCGCTCGGCTACGAGTCGATCGTCATCACCGCGACGAAGATGTGGTCCTACCGCTACCACCACCGTCTGATCCTCGACTACTCCGTCGACGACGTCGGCGAGCTCGTCGCGGAGGCGAAGGGGCGCATCATCGGCGCGGCGAGCTACGACCCGTGGCGCATCGAGGAGAGCCTGCGCGACGTCGAGAAGGGGGTCCGCGAGTACGGCTTCAAGTACGTCTGGTTCCACCCGCTGTCGTTCGGCATGGCGCCGAACGACCGCCGCTTCTACCCGCTCTACGCGAAGTGCAACGAGCTCGACATCGCGGTCGGCATGCAGGTGGGGCATTCGGCGGAGGTGCTGCCGTCGGACGTCGGGCGGCCGATGCTCGTCGACGACGTCGCGATCGACTTCCCGAACCTGCGCATCAACCTCTCGCACACGGGCTGGCCCTGGATCGACGAGTGGTGCTCGATGCTCTGGCGCCACCCGAACGTGTACGGCGACATCTCCGCGTACTTCCCGAAGAGCCTCGACGAGCGGCAGGTCCGCTTCATGGACGGCTCGCGCGGCCGCGCAAAGGTGCTCTTCGGCACGAACGGCCTCGGCTTGAAGCCCTGCGTCGAGCAGTTCCGGGCGCTGCCGATCAAGGACGAGACGAAGCGGCGCGTGCTGCGCGAGAACGCGCGCGAGTTCCTGCGGCTCGGCTGAGACGCGTCAGGGGGAGAATCGCATGGGTACGCTCGAGGGAAAGGTCGCGGTCGTCACCGGCGGCGGCTCCGGGATCGGCTTCGCGATCGCGCGGCGCTTCGCCGAGGAGGGCGCGCGGCTCGTGCTCGTCGGCCGCCGGCGCGAGCGACTGGAACGTGCGGCGGCCGAGATCGGCCGCGGTGCCGCCGGCATCCCGGCCGACGTCGGCGTCGAAGCCGAGGTGAAGGCGGTCTTCGACCGCTTGGAGCGCGTCGATCTGTTGGTGACGTGTGCAGGGGGCGCCGTCTTCGGGACGATCGACGGCCTTCCGCCCGAGGAGTGGAAGCGTCTCTTCGAGGGCCGCTTCTTCGGGCAGATCTATGCTTGTCATCACGCCGTCCCGAAGATGCCTGCCGGTGGCGTGATCCTCCTCTGCTCCGGCATCGCCGCGGCGGCGCACGTGCCCGAGTACAGCGGCGGCTCGGCGCTCTGCGGTGCCGTGAACGCGCTCGGGCGAAATCTCGCGGTCGAGCTCGCGCCGCGCGGCATCCGCGTGAACGTGATCTCGCCCGGGCTGATCGAAGGGACGGAGATCGAGAACAACCTGGACGGCGAGAAGCTCATGCAGTTCTGGCAGAGCACGGTGGATCGCATTCCCGCGAAGCGCGCCGGGCGTCCGGGCGACACGGCGGAAGCGGCACATTTCCTCGCGACCTGCGCGTACGCGAGCGGCATCGTCCTGGACGTCGACGGAGGGTGGACGGCGGCATGAAGACTTCGAGCGGATGGTTCCGGCGGAGCGCCTTGCTCGTGCTCCTGGGATCCGGCGCGGTCGGCGCGGCGGAGGTGCAGACGGGCACGGTCGTCGTGGTCGCGACCGGGTTCGAGTCCGAGAAGGGCGAGGTGCTGATCCAGCTCGCCAATTCGCGCGCCGACTACGAAGCGGACGACGACGGCTTCAAGCTCGCGAAGATCAAGGCCTCGGGCGGCAAGGCCGAGCACCGCTTCGAAGGCGTTCCGTACGGCGAGTACGCGATCAAGATCTTCCACGACGAGAACTCGAACGAGGAGCTCGACATCGGCTGGACCGGCCCGGAGGAGGTCTACGGCTTCTCGAACGGGGCCCGCGGCACGCTCGGTCCTCCGGACTGGGACGATGCCAAGTTCACGCTCCGCGAGCCCGAGCACACGGCGAAGATCGAGGTGAAATAGACATGGCAGAACCGCAGGATACCGAGGGCATGGTCAGAGGCGCTCTCGAGGCGTTCAATAGCGGCGACACCGAAGCGTTCCTGGGCCGCTTCAGCGACGACATGCGCTTTCGCATGAACGGCACGCACGGTTTCTCGAACCCCTGCGCGAGCAAGGCGGAGTTCGTCGATCTGGTCGGGCGTGTGGTGGCCGGTCTCTCGGAGATGATCCAGCTCGAGGTCGAGAGCTTTCACGTCGCCGGAGAATGGGTGATCTGCGAGGCGGCGGGCCGCGCGAAGACGACCGCCGGCGAGCCGTACCTGAACTCGTACTGCATGCTCTGGCACGTGCGCGACGGCAAGATTGTCGAGCTGAAGGAGTACAACGACTCGGCTCTCATCGAGCGGATGTTCTTCCCCGAAGGCCGATGACCTCCGGCCGCTGCGCTGCCGGAGCGGCGTTGCTCACCGCAGCCCTCGCTTCGGCGTGCGGCGACGCTACGCCGCCGTCCGCGGTGCAAGACGAGCCGCAATGCGCGCGGGTCGTGGTCGAGCGGATCGCGCTCCGCGCGGATCCGGCGTGCTCGGCCGCGAGCCACCCGCTCGCGCGGAGCCATTTGCCCGATCTCACCCTGACGCCGGGCCTCTGTTACACGACGGGCTCGGTGCGGGCCGAGCTCGTCGACTCGACGGGCCGCTCGCTCGCCGTGCGCATCACGGCCTACTCGGGCATCAACGGCAATCCCGTCGCCGGCGCGAGCCTGGCGCCGTTTCCCGCTCCGCTCCTCGATGCGAGCGGCGCGACGCGAGCGCTCCTTTCCGTGACCGCGGCGAGCGTCATCGAGGTGCGCGACGAGAGCGGCGCCCGGGAGATCGGTGCGCTCTTGACGCGCGACGCGGGCTGGGCCGAGCTCGATCCCGCGACGGCGCTGCCGAGCTTCGTGACGGAGCGACTCGTCGTGACCGGCGGCAGCGGCGCGCTCGCCGGTGTCGTCGGCGAGGTGCTCGCGAGCGGAGACGAGTTCGTCGCCGGCGCTCCGGCGACCGGGTCGCTGTGCGGCGCCGAGCTGCTCGACCGCCTGCGGGGAGAGGCTGCCTGAAGCCGGTTGCGGTGTCGCATGAAGAGGATCCTTGCTTTCGAGCTCGGGGCGAAGTGCCGTCGGGAAGGTACGGAGCTCGTGCCCGTGGTCGCGGGAGGGGCTGGGCGCGCTTCCGGGCGCACCTGCTCCCTTCGGCAGGTGCCAGCGCTTTGGACCGCCGTCGGGATGCGACGGCGGTCCGCGCCGCGACGATGATCGAACCAAGCGAGGCGCCCTCCAGCGCGCCCAGCCCCTCCCGCTCGCTCTTCTCGCGTCGACGAGATCTTCGACTGTCGCGCGAGAGAGCCGAATCCGATCTTTCGGCGACGGCGCGCTCTTCTCGAACGCCTCGTGCGACACTCGCGACGAAGTGCGAAGAACGACATCGGTCGACGGGAGACGGTTCTCGTCCGCGAGGAAGCGACCTCCTGCTCGGTCGCCGTGAGCGCCTGCCCGCCGAACGCGTCACGCGAGCGGGTTACGCCAACGGAGTCCGGGAAAGCGCGCGAAATCGGCGTCGTTCGAGAGGAGCTCGCACTGGTGTTCGATGGCGAGCGCAGCCAGATGAGTGTCGGTGGTCATTCCTCCGGCGACACCCGTCGCCGAGAAAAGTTGCCGGAGAACGGCGAGGTGCCGCGGTCCCGGATCGAGAACCTGGACGTGCTCGCGTTCGAGCCAGGTCGCGACATGGTCGAGCGCTTCTACGGGGTCCACCGGATCGACGAGCACCGACGCATGCGTGATCAGACGCACGAACCCAAGAGAGACGGCCCAAGCGATGCCGACCGGCTGCTCACGCGTCAGCGTCTCCTCCCACCAGGCGCGCGCGGAGGCGTGACGAGGCGCCGCCTCGTTGTGCGCGTATACGAGGAGGTTCACGTCGGGCAGGATCACCGCGCGCGGTCGCCTCGATCGCGCGCCTCGAGATCATCGACGAGCTGGTTCAGCCGCTCTGGATCGACACCTGGCCGGAAGCGGCTCGCGAACGTCCGCACCCGGAACGGCGTGGTCGCGCTCTGCGTGCCCGTCGACGAAAGACCGCGGCGAAGCACCGCGTTCACCACTTCCTTGAAGGGCCGGCCCTGGCGGTGCGCGAGCCGGCGAAGCTTGTCGGCGACGTCGTCGTCGAGAGTGAGAGTCGTACGCACCGCCGCATCATGATGCGCACGATTGCTGATGTCAAGATGCGTGAGCGCGATGCACCTCGCCGGAAGGACGATGCATCCCCGCCTGCTGCGTTGCGCCTCCTCGGCATAGCCTACGGCTATGACTCGTCGGGGCGCCTTGCAGGCGGGGCGCCTTGCAGGCGGGGCGCCTTGCAGGCGGGGCGCCTTGCAGGCGGGGCGCCTCGATCTTCCGGCTCGGTCCGGGAATGGATTGATTCACAAACTCTCAGTCCTCGAGCCGGTTGGCGTTGGCGATGTCGCCGGCCTGCGGGTCTTCCTCGACGAGGAACGAGCCGACGAGCCGGCCGGAGCCGTTCTCGCGCGGCCAGGCGCCGCAGACGAAGGGCTCGCCCTCGAGTGAGAGCGTCGCATTGCCGACTTTTGGATTGGCGGCGGTGAAGTAGGCGTCGGCGCGGCCGGTCGTGTACGCGACGCGGCTCGCCGGCGGGTAGGTCGCGAGGACGCAGTCGTCGCCCGCTCCGGCGAGGAGCTGCACGAAAGCCTGCTCGCACTCGAGCGTCATCGCGCCGGCGGGGCCCGGCTCGCCGAGTCCCGTCGTGATCACGACCGGATTCCCCTGCGTGCCCGGACCGGCGCTGTCCTGCACGGTGAGCGTGTCGGCGGCGGTGCCGCCGTCGCAGTCGAGGAGTCCCGTGCAACCGTCGAGGCGAACGCAGTAGGTCCCGTAGGTCCCGCCGAGGATGGCCGCGGAGAAGTAGGAGGGGCCCGCGACCGAAACGGGCGCGACCAGGCCCTCGTCCGGCGCGCCGGCGACGAGATCGATCACTCCCCGTAGCTCGCCAAGTGGCGTGCCGGCCCCGAGGGCCGACGAGTAGAACGAGCCGCCGAAGCTGAAGTGGCGCGTCCCGAGCGCGCCGTCCCCGACGCGGCAGGCGAGCGAGCAGTCGCCTCCGGGCGGATCGCACTCCTCGCCGCACTCGGCGCTCGGAACTCCGTCTCCGCAGCTCGAGCCGACTTCGAGCGCGCACGCCGGCGAGCAACCGTCGCAGGCATCGAGGTTGCCGTCGTCGCACGCTTCGCCGCCGCAGAGGTCGCCGTCCCCACAGGCCGCATTCGAACGGCACGCCGCCGAGCAGCCGTCACAGCCGGTCGAGTTGCCGTCGTCGCACTCCTCGCCGGCATCGACCACGCCGTCGCCGCACGTCGGGATGCGCTGGCACGCCGCGGAGCATCCCTCGCCCGGTGGATCGCACTCCTCGCCGCAGGCGGCCACGCCGTCGCCGCAGCGCCAACCCGACTCGACCGAGCCGTCCCTGCTGCAGCCGTCGCAGTCGTTCTGGTTGCCGTCGTCACACGCCTCGGCGCCGCACGCCGCACCGTCGCCGGGGCCGGTCTCGAGCCGACACGCGGCCGAGCAGCCGTCGCAGCTCGCCGCGTTGCGGTCGTCGCACTCTTCTCCGAGCTGCACGGCGCCGTCGCCGCAGTCGCCTTCCCGCTCGAGGAGCTCGATCCGGATGAGCCGGCCGGTCCCCTCTCGATCGGGAGCGATCTCGCCGTCCGACGTGCACGTCCAGATGCTGCCGTCGTCGCCGATCTCGATCTCGCGGGTGAAGTCGACCGGCGTCGGAAGCGGGATGATCGTCCACTCTTCGGTGGACGGCCGGAAGCGGATCATCGAGTCGGAGTTCGAGCCGGTGATCCACACGTCGCCGCTCGCGCGATCGACGGTGATCGCGTACGGCAGCTCGCTGCCGCGCGGGTGGGTCGGCAGCGGATACACCGTCCAGCTCTCGGTCTTCGGATCGAAGCGGCCGAGCACCGAGGCGCCGTATCCCGGTACCCAGACGACGCCGTCGGGGCCGACGAAGAGACGGCGCGGGCCGTCGAAGGGCGGCTGCCACGAGCGCACCTCGCCGGTCTCGGGATCGATCCTGCCGATGCGGTGGCCGAAGAGCTGCGACCACCAGATCGACTGGTCGGGCGCGACGTCGAGGCCGTACGCGACGGGAATCGGGACGCCGCTGACGGCCGGGTCCGCCAGTGGGAGCCTGAAGTAGCGGAACTCGCCGGTCGCGGGATCGAAGCGCGCGACGTGATTCGAGCGCGTCAGCGTCTCCCACAAGATGCCGGCGTCGTCGAACCGCAGCGTGTGCGGATACGAGCCGAGGTCCTCGCCGAGACGCGGATGCGGGTAGTGCGTGAACTCTCCCGTCTCGACGTCGAGACGGATCAGCTCCTCGGGACCGGGCGCGGTGATCCACATCGAGCCGTCCGCCGCGCGCTCGACGGAGTGGCCGCCGCCCGCGAGCGGATGAGCCCGACGCTCGTTCGTCGCAGGATCGAGAGCGTACATCCCCGGCACCATGAAGACGGTGCCGTCGGCGGCGAGCTCGAGGTCGTGACAACCCGGACGCTCGACCGGATCGATCTCCCATTCGGTGATGACCGCCCGGACGGCGTCGCCGCTCGGCGCCGGCGGCGCCGCGAAGCGCGGATAGATCGCACCGGGTCCGAAGGTCTCGAGGAGAGTCGGGCGTAGAACCGGCCGCGTCTCGTCGAAGAACGGCACTCCTCCGTAAACGGTCATGCGATCGATGACCGCGTGCCAGTCGTCGGCGGAGCGCGGCTCGCGGAACTCGTGGCTCCCGATCTGGTGGCAGTTCGCGCAAGCGCGGCTGAAGTCTCCTCGGACGCGCGCGCTCGGCCACTCGATCAGCGAGTAGAAGTAGTTGGCGGGGAGCTGCGCGTTCACGTCCCGCGCCGGCGCCAGCGTGAAGTCGACGGAGGCTCCTCGGTCGGCCGGGACGTCTTCCCGGAAGGATTCCTCGTAGCCGACGAGCCTTGCGCGAACGCGATACGCTCCCGCGTCGAGAGCGGGAAGCCGGAAGCGCCCCTCGCCGTCGGTGAAGACGCTCGTGCTCCTCGCCGCGGCGTCGTCGTAGGCGGTGACCATCACGCCCGAGAGGGCCGCTCCGCCTTCGGTGGTCACTCGCCCGCCGAGGCCCGTGCCCGACGGCGATCCGCCGGAGCTCGAGTCTCCGCATCCCGCCCAGGCGATTGCGACGATCGAGAGGAGCCCGGCCCGCCACGAGTGCGTCATGGCGTCTGATGCCACGGGTACGCGAACGGCGCCAGGCCCCGTGTTGCTCGCGCCGATGGCGCGGCAGAAGGCGATGCTCGCCGTGGCCCCGGCTGGTCCTGCGTCGAGCGATGGGCTACGCCGTCTGCCGACGCAAGATGAGCCACGACCTGATCATCGTCGGCGCCGGAACGGCGGGCTGCGTCCTGGCGGAGCGGCTCACGAGCTCCGGCAAGCTTCGGGTCCTCTTGCTCGAAGCCGGCGGTCCGCCGACCAATCGCTTCGTCTCGATCCCGGCCGGGATGCCGAAGCTCTTCAAGAGCGAGTGCGACTGGGCGTTCGAGAGCGAGCCGCAGGCCGCGGTCGGCGGGCGGCGCGTCTTCACGCGGCGCGGCAAGATGCTCGGCGGCTCCTCCAAGTTCCTCGAGCCGCCGCGTGAGCACGGATTCACGCTCGCGCCGGCCGTGGCGGCGCCTCGCTCGCGCGGGCGGCTCGGCCTGCGGAGCCCTGATCCGCTCGCGCCGCCGGTGATCGACCCGGGGTTTCCGCGGCCTCGAAGGCCTCTGGATCGCCGACGCGTCCGTCATGCCGTCGGTGCCGCGCGGACACCCGAACGCCGTGGTCGCGATGATCGCGGAGCGCGCTTCGCGGTGGATCGAGAGCGCGCTCTGACCGAATCGTGGCGGCGCTTGCGGATTCGTTCTCGGGCGACCCGCAGCGCGCTCGCGAATCGCGGAGCGCTCGACCCGTGAATCTCTCCTTGGCGTCAGCGGAGCGGATTGCGAACCGTCAATCCGCGAAAGCGGGAGAAGTCGCGGTCGGCCGTCCATAGCTCTTCGATCGCGTGTTGCCGGCACAACGCTGCGATCCGCGCGTCATGGACTCGTGGGCCGACGACTTTCGAGTCGCGCAGCACCTCGGCAAGGACCTCGGCGTATCCGTCAACCTCGGCGAGCAAGACGGTCGTCGGAAAGGCGGTCCAGCTCACGACGGCGCCGAGTGCCTCCGCGAGCGGGGAGGGTGGATCGAAGATCCGGGGGTGCGTCGCAATGGCGAGGAACTCGTGGACGCAAGGCCATGGGAGTCCCCAGGGCTGGCGCGCCGCTTCCGTCAGCCGCGCGGTCGCCGCCTCGTGCCACGGCGACTCTTCGCGATGCGCGTAAAGAAGGATGTTCGTATCGACCGCGATCACGCGCCGCGGCCTTCGTACGCCAAGTCCCGCAGACGGGCCCAGTCGTCCCACGACAAGCCGGGACGGAGGCCGCGACCGCGAAACGTGTGCGTCGACAATCGCGGTTCGAGCTTCCTCTTGGACTCGCCCCGCAACGTCTCGCGAAGTGCGTCCTCGACGACCTGCTTGAGCGTCGTGCCTCGACGGGCCGCCAATCGCTTCGCACGCTCGAGGAGAGCATCGGCAATATCGATGGTCGTCTTCATATGGGCCACCCATACTGCGCGTCGCTGGGCGGTGCAAGCTGAGCGTGAGGCGCGCCGGGGGCGCTGAAGGTCAGGAGGCGAAGCGGCCCTGCGCCTGGAACGCCGCGACGAAGGGCGCGTAGTCGGCCGGCTGCTGCTCCGTCGTGAGGCGCCCCGGCGGGAACGTCACCCAGGGCTGTGCGCTTCGAGTCCAGATGTCGCCGACCGGCTCGACCCAGCTCGTGTCGTCGAGCGTCCCGCCGCGCAGGCTCAGGACGCCGATCGACGGCGTCTGGCCGTGCGCGATCCGGCTGCCGCAGGCGCCGCAGAACCAGCCGAACCGTCGATTCCCCGCGTCCGAGGTACACTCGACCTTCTGCGGCGTACCGGCGACGAACGAGAAGCCCTGCTCGAGGATCGTCACCGGCGTCGAGAACCCGCCGCCGCCGATCTTCTGGCAGTTCGTGCAGTGGCAGTTGTAGACCATGACCGGCGCGAGGCTCACGCGATAACGAAGCGCGCCGCACTGACATCCGCCTTCGAGGGGGAGGGTGACCATGCTCGCGTCGTTATCATCGCGCCCCGCGTGACGAAACCTGCTTGAGTTGTGGCATGTTGTGTGCCAAAAAATGCGTGTGATTCCCAAACGCTTCGCGAAGTTGCTTTCGTCGACGGCTCTCGCCGCTCTTTCCGCCGCTCTGGGATGCGGCGGGGACGACGGAATCGCCACGGTCACGGCGGACGAGATCGCCGTCGCCCACACGCCGCCCGGCGGCTACGGCGACGTGATGCCGCCGCCCATCCTCGCGCGTTGCACCGAGCCTCTGGTGGACGAAGCGCCCGATCTGCGCGGCATCTGGGCGACGGAGGAGTTGCAGGTGAGCGGCGAGCCCGCTCCCCCCGAGCACGCGCTCTGGCAGCACGTCGAGCGGATCGAGCAATGCGGCAACCGCGTCGTCGTCACCTCGACGGGCGTGATCCACGACATGCGCGCCGACGGAACCGTGGAGAACGGCGTGCACGACGTCTCTGCGATCGACTTCCGGCCGATCGACGTCGTCGCGACCTTCGAGGACGGGGTGCTCGTCCTGCGGCCGGTCGGTGTTCCCGGCGTCGAGGTGACGCGCGAGCGCGACGGCGAAGCGCTGGTCTGGGTCTACGGACCCTTCGCCATCGTGCGCTTGAAGCGCGTCGACGACTGAGCGTCCGCCGGCCCGCGGCGTACGTGGCCCGCCCTCCCGCTGGGTTCCGGATGAAAATCGAATACGATCCCGAAGCCGATGCTCTCCATATCCAGATCCGGGCGTGACGAGTCCCCGGAGGAGCGCCGGCGCAGCGCAGCGGCGCGCCGGCGCTCCGCTCACGCCGGGTGGAAGTACGGCACGTGCGTCTCGCTGCGCGCCTCGAACTCGACTTCGACCGCCATGCCGACCGCGACCGTGTCCGGCGTACAGCCGCGCAAGCCGGCCATCATCGTCGGGCCCTCCGCGAGCTGAATGAGCGCCACGAGGTACGGCACGTCGCCGGCGAACGCCGGCGAGAGCGGATGGCGCACCACGCTGTAGCTCCGGATCACACCGCGGCCGAGCGCGGCGAACGACTCGAGCCGCGCGCAGAGGCAGGACGAGCAGAAGCGTCGCGGCGGAAATTGCACCCGCCGGCATTCCGAGCAGCGCTGCAGCCGGAGCTCGCCGCGCCGGCAACCCTCCCAGTAGTCGCGCGTCTCCTCGGTCGGCCGCGGCACCGGCTTTCCCGCGATCTCGTCCGTCACGCGCGCTCCCTGCCGAGGAGAAGCGTGCAATGGCTCGAGAGGACGCCGCCCTGCGCGTGCACGAGACCGATCTCCGCTCCGGCGACCTGCCGCGCTCCTGCGTCGCCGCGCAGCTGCACCACCGCCTCGGTCAGCGCGAACATCGAGCCGGGATGCCCGGAATGAGAGTGGGAGAGGAGTCCGCCGTGCGTGTTCGTCGGGAGCCGGCCGCCGAGCGCCGTGTGACCCGCTTCGACGAAGGGGCCGCCTTCCCCCTTCGCGCAGAAGCCCAGGTCTTCGAGCTCGACGATCACGACCGGTGTGAAGCAGTCGTAGAGCTCGGCGAAGTGGACGTCTGCCGGGGACAGGCCCGCCATCGCGAACGCTCGCTCGCCCGACTCCCGCGCCGCCGAGGCGACGAGGCTCGGCGCCTGCGAGATGTGCTCGTGCGAATGTCCTTCACCGGCACCGAGCAAGTACACGCCACCGCGAGGGAAGTCCTTCGCGCGGTCGGCGCGGGTCAGGACGACCGCGGCGCCGCCGTCGGAGACGAGCGAGCAGTCGAGGAGGTGCAGCGGGTCGGCGATCAGCGGCGACGAAAGCACGTCCTGCACCGTGATCTCCGCACGTTTCTGTGCGCCGGGATGGAGAGCGGCGTGCCGTCTCGTGGTGACCGCGACCGCCGCGAGCTGCTCGGGCGTCGTGCCGTACTCGTGCATGTGCGCGCGCGCGATGAAGGCGTAGAACGCCGGCACCGGCGCCCCGTACGGAGCCTCGAACTGCGGGTCGGCGGTGGACGATTGCTGGGCGGCCGCCTGCTCGCGCGTGAGCCCGGTACGCAGGTTGTCGGCCGAGCTGATCAGGACGGTGTCGCACAGTCCGGTCGCGATGGCCGCGGCCGCGTGCTGGACGGCCGCGAAGCTTCCGGCCCCGCCCGCGGCAAGCGTCAAGCAATGGCGCGGGAAGATCCCCATCGTCTGCGCCACGAGCTCGGCGTGGTACATGTGCGGGTCGACCATGGAGTTGGACGTGATCAAGCCGTCGATCGCGCTCTTGTCGATGCCGGCGTCGCAGAGGGCGCGGGAAGCGGCTTCGATGGTGAGGTCGATCGTTCCCCGTCCCGGGAGGAGGCCGACCTCGGTGTCGCCGATCCCCACGATCGCGACGCTGCCGCGCAGGCTCGAGTGACGACTCATCCGAGCCGCACGCGCGCGCTCCCCGGACAGAGGACGTCACCCGCTTCGTTGCGGACGTGAAGCTCGAGCGAGACCTCGCCCGAGCCCTCGTCTATCGCCGTGATCCGGCCGCCGCTGTAGAACGTACCGCCCAGGTACCCCGCGGCTCGATTCCCGTACTCGAGCTCGAGGAGGACGCCGTCGTCTCCGAGCCACTCCATGACGCACTGGCCGAGCCAGTCGCCCTGCAGCGGTCCCTGCACGACGAGCCCGGGATAGCCTTCCTGCTCCGTCGCGTACCGCTCGTCGAAATGGATCCGGTGCCCGTTCCAGAGAGCGGCGTTGTAGAAGAAGAGATCGAGGATCGTGGGGGTGTGGGCGCGCTCGGGAAGGACGTCTCCGACGCGAATGCGATCGACCTTCGGCATGGCGGCTCGCCTTCAGCGCAGGATGCGCGTGGCCTTCTCGCGCAAGACGAGAACGCCTGTGTCGGTCTCCACCTCGAGCGTCACCTCGTAGAAGCAGAGCGGACCCGACTTCCCCTCCTTCTCGTACAGGTCGGTCAGCGTTCGCCGTGCCACGAGGCGGTCGTCGCAGCGGATCGGGCGGAAGTACTGCGTCTCGATGCCGCCGGCCATCGCGCGCCGGAACGGCAAGTCCGGCAAGAGCGGGTCGATCGTGACGCCGTCGGGCGTCATCCGATCGAGCGAGACCACGTCCCAGAAGAGCGCCACGTAGAAGAGCGGCGGCGCTTCCAGGCCGTCGAGATACTTCGCGAGCCGCTGCCGCGTCGCGACGGAGTACTTCCGGATTTCGCGTCGGGTCGCGAGCTCCGTCACGGGAGGGCGCGACCGCCCGACGTGCGCGAGCATCTCCGGCGTGAGGTGGCTCATACCTCGCGATCCCGACCCTTCCAGTACGGCGCGCGGAGCTCGCGCTTCAAGACCTTGCCGGTCGGAGCCTTGGGAAGCGCTTCCACGAAGTCGACCGAGCGCGGCTTCTGGTAGGAGGCGAGGTGCTGCCTCGCGGCTTCGATGATCTCGGCCTCGCTCGCGGCGCAGCCGGGTTTGAGGACGACGACGGCCTTCACCGCCTCGCCCCACTCGTCGTCCGGGACGCCGATCACCGCGGTCTCCAGAACTGCCGGATGCTTGTGGATCGCTGCCTCGACTTGCGCGGAGTAGACGTTCTCGCCGCCGCTGATGATCATGTCCTTCGCCCGATCGACGATGTAGACGTATCCGTCCGCGTCCCAGGTCGCGATGTCGCCCGTCCACATCCAGCCGTCGCGAATCGTCTCGGCGGTGAGCTCGGGCTTCCTCCAGTACTCGCGCATGTTCGCGGGCGAGCGCACGAGGATCTCGCCGGTCGTCGTGCCGTCCCGCGGGATCGTACTGCCGTCGCTCGCGGCGAGGCGCACCTCCGTCACGAACCCTTCGCGCCCGCAGGAGCGCAGGCGCTCCGGGTGGACGCCAGCGAGCGCGCTCCGGTGATCCTCCTGAGAAAGAAAGGTCATCGTGGCTCCCTCGGTCTGGCCGTACCCCTGGATCAGCTCGCAGGGGAAGGCCTCGAGCGCCGCGCGAACGACGCTCGGCGGCATCGGGCCGCCGCCGTACTGGACGTTCCGCAGGCTCGAGAGATCGAAGCGATCGAAGCCCGGCTCGGCCATCATCCAGTTCAGCATCGTCGTGATGCCGAGGAACGCGGAGACGCGCTCGCGCTCGATGATCTCGAGAGCGAGACGTGGTGCAAAGTTCATCAAGACGACCGGACAGCCGTGCGCGAGGTAGTTCATCGCGAGCAGGACCGGAATGTGGAACATCTGCCCGGTCAGCAGGTAGACGTCCTGCGGGACGATGCGCTCCGCCACCGTCTGGTTCAGCATGCCCATGGTGGCGCTGCCGTGCGTGTGGAGCGCGCCCTTGGACTCGCCGGTCGTTCCGCCGGTGTAGAGAATGAAGAAGGGGTCACCGTCGTCGGCTTCGACCGGAGAGTCGGCTTCGCCGGCGCTTTCGATCAGGCCCTCGTAGGCGCGCTCGCCGCCGCCGTAGCCGAGCCAGTGCTCGATCTCGACGCGCCGCCGAAGCTCGCTCGCCACGGACTCGAGCTCGTGCGCGTAGACGAGGGCGCGGGGTGCGCCGTTCTCGAGGATCCGCGCGAGCTCTTCCGCGCCGAGCCGCCAGTTGAGCGGCTGTGCCACCAGGCCGCGCCGGCCCGCGGCGAAGTAGGTCTCGAGGAACTCGACGCTGTTCTTCGAGAGAATCGCGACGCGGTCCCCGGGCACGAGCCCGAGGCGGCGTCGCAGGCCGTCGCCGAGCCGCCGCACGCGGCGCTCGAGCTCGCCGAACGTCACCCGCCGGCCGGTCGTCGCGTCGACGACGGCCTCGCGCTCCGGAGCGAGACGCGCGTACTTCGCGGGGATCGTGCCGGCGTTCATTCCTTCAGTAGCTCTTGTCGAGCGACAGCAGGCGCTCGCGGAAGCGCCAGCCCTCGGAAGCTCGGACGACGGTGTCGCGGTAGACGCCGGCCGACAAGACCGCGATGCGCCCGTCCGCCGTCGCCAGCAGGGTCAGGGTGGAAACGACCACGGCGGAGTCCTGCTCTTCGGACTCGAAGAAGACGTTCGAGATCACGTGCCGGCGCTGGTCGCTCTGGGATTCGAGCGCGTCGCGGATCAGCTGAAGGATGGCGGCCCGCCCGTCATGCGGCTCGCCGAAGTCGCCGCCGCCGATCCGGAGCCGCATCCGGGCATCGACGGTGAAGCAGCTCTCCAGGACGTCGAGGCGCTTCTCGTCGTAGGCCCAGGCCGAGCGGGCGAGCAGCTCGTGGATCGTGAGCTTGTCGGCCGTTCCGAGCGCGCTCACGACGACATTCCCAGGACGTCGGTCGTGCCGCGCCAGGCGAGGGAGCCGCCGTCGATCAGCCAAAGGATGCCGTTGACGAAGCTCGCCTCGGGGCTCGCGAGGAAGCACACGAGGTTCGCCACGTCGCGCGGCGTTCCGAGCCGCGGCACGAGATGCGACCGGATCATCATGCTCTTCAGGGCCTCGGGCTCGGGCGAGGCATCGACGAACTTCGTCACCATCATCGTCTCGACCGCCGCCGGGCAGTACGCGTTGACGCGGATGCGATCGGGAGCGAGATCGACGGCCAGGTTCTTCGTCAGGGTCGCGATTCCCCCCTTGCTCGCGCCGTAGGCCAGGTTCTGTGGAAACCCGAGAAACGAGGCCGTCGAGCCGGCGTTGATGATCGAGGCGTTCGGGCTCTCGCGGAGAAAGGGTACGGCGTACTTCGCACAGAGGAACGGCCCGACGAGGTTGATGCCGAGAATCCTCTCGAAGGTGGCCTTCGACATGGTCTCGAGGGTGTACTCGTCGCCGATCATGCTCTCGTGCGTGCCGGCGTTGTTGTGCAGGACGTCGATGCCGCCGAGATCGGCCGCGGCGCGCGCCATCAGCGCCTGGACCTGCCCCTCGTCGGTCACGTCGCAGTGCGCGTAGTGCGCGTCGCCGCCGCTCGTGCGGATCTCCGCCGCAGTCGCCGCGCCCGCTTCGTCGTCCACGTCGGAGACCAAGACGCGGGCGCCGCGTTCCGCCGCGACGCGCGCGGTCTCGGCGCCGATCCCCTTGGCGGACCCCGTGATGACGAAGCGTAGACCGCGAACGTTCATTCCTTCCCCTCTCCGTCCTCGGCCCGGAACCAATTCACGTGAAAGCCGAAGGGCAGCCTTCTCGGCATGCGGACGCGCGCGATCGGGCCCGCTTCGACGTGCCGCGCGTCGACGACGCACACGTCGGTGGTGCTCTCGACGTGGTCGTGATCGGTGAAGAGCAGCCAGCCGTCGTCCTCGGCGGTACCCTGCGGGTCCGGGGCGAACACGGCCTCGCCGATGTGATGCTTCTCGCCGGTGTACCAGGTCGCGCGCGCGTTCGTTCGATCGTCGTACTTGACCAACGTGTCGAAGAGCCCGATGGTGCTCCGCTCGCCCCGGAAGCCGCACATGTAGTGGTGGCGCGTGCGCCGGCCGTTGCGACCCTCGTTGAAGCGGCAGAAGTCGCCCTCCATGTCGTCGAAACGCTCGGCCGTGGCGGTGCTGCGCGCGAGGTCGATCTTGAAGCGCGTCGCGACACCGGCCTGGGCGGAGGCGCTCGACTCCGTCAAATCGCCGTCCATGTCCATGCCGTACTGCGGGTTGGTATTGAAGGTGCCGGACACCTCGACCACTCCGTCCTCGCACCATCCGTTCCAGAAATGCTGAACGTGGCCGTTCTCGATCTCGTACCACCGCATGTCCTCCGCGCGGCCGAAGCGCGGCAGGACGCCGAGGCGGGTTCCGGCCTCCGGGGTGTACTTGACCATCGGGCCTCCCTCGGTGAGCGCGCTCATGTCGAACAGGAGCGGTGAGTCGAGAAAGACCGCGTGCTTCTCGGTGATCACGAAGTCGTGGATCATCGACGGCGCCGGCGTCGGCAGGTCGACGGCGTGGACGAGCTTTCCCTCGGCGTCGGCGACGAAGTAGCGCAAGTAGGGAGGAATGGGAGAATACGCGAAGAAGAGCATCTCCTTCGTGATCGGGTCGATCCGCGGGTGCGCGGTGATGCCGCAGGGCAGCTTGCCGTCGAAGTCACGCACGCCGAGGGTTTCGAGATCCGCCGTGACCTCCACGGGCATCCCCGTCTCGTAGAGCGCGAAGCGCCTGCCGGCGTGCTGGATGATGTTCGTGTTGGCCGGGTTCTTGATCGGCCCGGCGCCGCCGACCAGCGCCGGATCGGGAAAGCTCATCAAGTCGGCCAAGCCGGGATAGAGCGCTCGGCCGGCACGGATCTCCGCCTCGAGCATCGGCGTCCGGATCCAACGGTTCCGATACGAGACGCTTCCGTCCTTGAAATCGACGGCGTGTAGCATGCCGTCGCCGTCGAACATGTGATAGCGGCCGAGCGGCTCGAATCGCGGGTTGGGGCCGTTCTGGATGAACGTTCCACGGAGCCGATCGGGGAGCTCGCCGCTCACCCGGCACCCCGGCACGTCGAGCTCGTCCGGGACCGGGGCCATGTGGCCCGAAAGGAACGGTTGGCGGCGTGCGTTCGTGACGAAGTTGGATGCGACGGTCATGGATCGATCCTCCGAATTGACGTCCGACGTCGAAAAATATACCTGAGGTAGATTAGTCCGTGAAGCCGCGAAGTCAACGCGTCCGACGGCCGCGTCGCCGACCGGGCCGCCCCGCTGCGGGAGACGCCTCGGTCGACCGCCGCGCCTTGCTCGAGAGCGCGGAGCGCCTCATCCGGCGGCAGGGTCCCGACGTCTCGCTCGAGGCGATCGCTGCCGAGGCGGGCGTCACCAAGCCGATCGTCTACCATCACGTCGGCGGCAAGGACGCCGTCGTGCAAGGCCTCGCCCGGCGGCTCAACGAGCGGCATGCCGAGGCGTCCCGGAGAGCGCTCGAAGGCGTCGAGAATCCGCACGCGGCGATCCGCGCGTTCGTCGAAGCGCAGCTCGAGCAGATCGAGGCCGACCGCAACCTGTACCGGTACGTCACCGGGGCAGGAACGGGGAGCGCCGGCTCCGGCGTGCTCACCTCCGCCGATCAGTCCGCCGCGGGCCTGGCAGAGCTGCTCGCCGACTTGCGCCGGAGGAGCAGGAGCGGGAGCGGGGGCGCGGGCGGGGGCGGGGGCGCGGCGGCCCTCCCCTGGGCCTACGGGATCATCGGCATGCTGCACTTCGTGGCACTCTGGTGGCTGCGCGATGCCGATCGCAGCCGAGCCGAGCTGGCGGAGCAGCTGACCGACCTCCTCTGGGCCGGTCTGCGCGGTGAGGGACGCCGGCGCGCACGAGGGTGAGCGCGCCGGCTGGTCGGACGAGGGGCTCACTGCCCGGGCGGCGGATCCTGGTCGACGAGGATGTCGCGCCGTGCGAACTTCCAGCCGGTTTTTGTCTTTACGAAGCGGTCGCGGTAGATCCCGGTGTTGC
>Ga0194128_10001500_pt1 | contig 40419 bp, 34 predicted proteins | sample TA2KigCa65mmetaG_FD_148650 | JGI IMG/M metagenome (GOLD analysis project Ga0194128, IMG submission 148650) | Freshwater microbial communities from Lake Tanganyika, Tanzania - TA2015037 Kigoma Deep Cast 65m | ecosystem: Environmental > Aquatic > Freshwater > Lake | place: Tanzania: Lake...
GTGCCAGGCGACCCGATCGCAATGATGGCGGGGGTCACGGCGACACCCGAGGAGATCGAGCGCCTGCGCGGTCTCTACGGCCTTGATCGCCCGCTGCTCGAGCAGTTCTGGGCTTATCTGGGCCAGCTCGTGCAGGGCGATTTCGGCGTGTCGATCACGCGCCGTCTGCCGGTCACCGAGCTCATCTTTGAGCGACTGCCGGCGACGATCGAGCTCAGTCTGTTTGCGATGGCCCTGGCCGTCGGCCTCGGCATCGCGCTTGCGGTCGCCGCGACCTATTGGCGAGGCAGAGCCGCGGAACGCATGACTGACGGCTTTTCGGCCTTCGGTCTCGCGGTGCCTGATTTTCTTTGGGGCCTGATCTTCATCCTGATCCTGGGTGTGCTCATTCCGGTGCTGCCGATCTCGGGGCGCGTCGACCCGAGCCTGAGCTTCAGCTCGGCGACCGGCCTCTATTTGATCGAGAGTTTTTTCCGTGGCCAGTTCGATGTGTTCGTCTCGACGTTGAGCCGCATCGTATTGCCTGCGCTGTCGTTGGCCTTACCCCTGGCCGCCATCATCGCGCGCGTGCTCAAGTCCTCGCTCGCGGAGGTCATGCAGCAGGACTACATCCTGCTCGCGCGCGTCAAGGGTTTCGGTCGCTTTCGCATCGTCATGCGCGATGCGCTCAGGAACGCGCTGGTGCCGACAGTTGCGCTCACGGCGGTGCAGTTCACCTTTCTGGTCGGTGGCACCGTGCTGGTCGAGCGCATCTTCTCCTTTCCCGGGCTTGGCAACATGGCGATCGAGGCCGTGGTCAACCGCGATCTGCCCTTGATCCAGGGCGTGGTTATCACCTTCGCGCTCATCTTCATCGCGCTCAACATGCTGATCGACCTGACCTACGGGCTCCTCAACCCGAGGCTGCGTCATGGCTGAGCGCCGGATCATTCAAGCGACCGGGATGCGGCCCCTTGTGAGGCCTGGGCGGGTCACCCTTGGTGCGACGATTCTTGCGCTGTTGGCGTTTGCCGCCGTGTTCGCACCGCTGCTGGCACCCCACAACCCGATCGATCAGGACCTGATGGTCTCGTTTCTGCCGCCGTTCTGGTCCGACGGTGCCGATCCAGCCTATCCGCTCGGCACCGATAGCCTGGGGCGCGATGTGCTCTCGAGACTTTTGTATGGCGCGCGCATCGCGCTTACCGTCGCGGTCATCGCGGCCTTCCTGGCCGGCCTGCTCGGCACGGTGCTGGGCCTGCTCGCGGGTTATTTCGGTGGTTGGGTCGATGCGCTGATCTCGCGCATCGTCGATATCTGGCTCTCGTTCCCGCCGGTGCTGCTCTCGATCGTGCTGGTCGCGGTCATTGGCAGCGGCCTCCACTCGGTGATTATCGCGATCGTCGTGATCGACTGGACGCGCTTCTGCCGCGTCGTGCGCGCCGAGGTCATGGTGCAGCGGAACCAGGACTATGTGGCGGCCGCGGTGACCATCGGGCTCGGGCGCTGGCGCACCATTGTCTCCGAAATCCTGCCCAACGTCGCACCACTCCTGATCGTGCTGTTCAGTCTCGAAATGGGGATCGCCATCATCGTCGAGGCAATCTTGAGCTTTGTCGGCCTCAGCGTGCCGTCGGACTTTCCGACCTGGGGCGGCCTCATTCAGGAGGGCCGGCTCTATGTCAACCAGTCCCCCTGGCTCATGGTGTTTCCCATGGTCTGCATCATCCTGTCGGTGCTGGGGTTGAACGCGTTGGGCGATGGCCTGCGCCACCGCCTCGATCCGGTCATGCGCCGATGAACGATATGCTCGCCATTGAAGCGCTCAGGATCACCATCGCCGGCCGCAATGTCCTGCGCGATGTCTCGCTCGCGGTGCCACAGGGTCACGTGCATGGCCTCGTCGGTGAATCTGGCGCTGGCAAGACCATGGTGGCGCGCGCGGTGCTCGGCATCCTACCCGCCGCGGCTCGGGTGATCAGCGGGCACATCGCGTTCGACGGGGCGGAGATCACCCATATGAGTGAACGGGAGCGGCGCGCGCTGCTCGGTCGCGGCATCGCTCTGATCCCGCAGGACCCGATGACCGCGCTTAACCCGGCCTTTCGCATCGAGCACCAGATCGTGGATGTGCTGCGCCATCATTTCGGCCTGGGCCGCACGGCGGCCCGGGCGCAGGCGCTCGAGCTGATGCATCAGGTTCACATCCGCGCGCCCGAGCGCGTGCTGCGGCAGTTTCCGCACGAGCTCTCGGGCGGCATGCGCCAGCGCGTGCTGATCGCGATCGCCTTCGCCTGCCGGCCGAAGCTGATCATCGCCGATGAGCCGAGCACCGCGCTTGATGTGACGGTCCAGCGTCAGGTGCTGCGCCTGATCAAGCATCTGCAGGCGCGCGAGAACACCGCGGTTCTCTTCGTGACACACAATCTCGGTGTCGTCGCCAAGATCTGCGACACCATGACGGTGCTTCACGCCGGGCGCGTGGTCGAGGAGGGGAGCGTCGAAGCCTGCTTCGAGCGTCCCGCGCACGCCTATACGCGAGCGCTGATGGCCGCGACGCCGCGCTATGACCAGCCGGCTGCGGCGCTCGCACCGGTGCCAGAGGCGTTGAGCCGAGACCTGGCCGATGAGGCCACCGCCTGGGATGCGCGCCATGGCGCTGCTTGAGGTGCAGGGGCTGAAGCTCGCGCTCCGCGGTCACTCATCGGGGCTTCGCTTCGGTCGCGCGCGGCGCATCGAGATCCTGAAAGGCATCGACTTCACGCTCGATGCCGGTGAATCGCTCGGCATTGTCGGGGAGTCAGGGTCGGGCAAGACCTCGCTCGGCCGCACCATCATTCGACTTCATGAGCCGAGCGCGGGCTCGGTTCGCTTCGCCGATCGCGAGATCACGCATCTGAATGCCTCGGCGCTTCGTGGTTTGCGCAAGGACATGCAGATGATTTTTCAAGACCCAATGTCCTCGCTCAACCCACGGCGGCGTATCGGGCCGATCCTGGCACAGCCGCTCCACGCGTTCGATCGCCGCACCAAGGCCGAGACTGTGCAACGTGTCGCCCAACTGCTCGATCTGGTCGCCTTGCCACGGTCATTCGCGGCGCGCTACCCCCATGAGCTCTCGGGTGGCCAGCGCCAGCGTGTCGGCATCGCCCGCGCGCTTGCACTTGAGCCGAAACTGGTCATTGCCGACGAGATCGTCTCGGGCCTCGACGTGTCGACCCAGGCGCAAATTCTGGCCTTGCTGCGCAGCCTCAAGGAGCGCCTCGGGCTCGCCCTGATCTTTATCAGCCATGATCTCTCGGTCGTGCGCGTGCTCTGCGATCGTGTCCTCGTGCTGCTCGCGGGCGAGGTGGTCGAGCAGGGGCCGTGCGAGGAGGTGTTCCGAAAGCCCCGCCATCCCTATACGCGGGAGTTGCTCGAGGCGATTCCCTTGCCCGACGTCGACCCCGATTGGCTGGATGCCGTGGCCGTCGACCCTTGAACCCAGCGCCAAAAAAACACAGACACCTTTGGCATTCCGGCCTCGATGTTGAATCGTGTGTCGGCACATCTCGAAAGATGCTGCAGAATGACCGCCGCGTCGTTTTGCAGCGACCGGATTGGAATGAGAAGGGGGACTCCATGGCCAGAGCCGCGAGCCAGGCCCGCATTGCCGACGAGAAGCTCACCATCACCGGGCTGAAGCAACCGGTTGAGATCGGCGTCGATCGCTGGGGTGTGCCCCATATCCGGGCGTCGAACATGGCCGATTTGTTCTTTGCTCAGGGGTTCAACGCGGCGCGCGATCGCCTCTGGCAAATTGATCTGGCACGGAAGCGCGGGCTTGGCCTTTTGGCGGCCGATTTCGGTCCGGGCTACATGGCGCAGGATCGTGCCGCCCGGCTCTTTCTCTATCGCGGCGACATGAAGAAGGAATGGCCCTGCTATGGCGGGGACTCGAAGGACATCTGCGCGGCCTTCGCCAAGGGCATCAATGCCTATATCGACCTGACCACGCGCGACCCGAAGCGGTTGCCGCCGGAGTTCAAGACGCTCGGCACCAAGCCCGCGAAGTGGAAGGCCGAGGACGTAGTGCGCATTCGTACCCACGCTTGGATGCGCAACACGCTGGCCGAGATCATCCGCGCCAACATCATGGCGAATGCCGATCCCGAGACCGATCTGCTGCGCCAGCATCTCGATCCGCCGCTGGTGCCCAAGGTTCAGAAAGGCATCGACCTCCAATCGATTCCGCTCAAGGTGCTCGACAATTACCGCCTAGCGACCGCGCCGGTCGCGTTCGGCAAGGAGCGATTGGCCGCGCCGCTGTCGGACGCCTGGACCTGGACCAAGGTCACGCCGCTCCTGGAGGTGATTCGCGACACCTCCATGCAGGGCTCGAACAACTGGGTGATCGCGGCAAACCGCACGAACACCGGACGCCCGATCTTGGCGAATGACCCGCATCGGCTGCACGCGGTGCCATCGCTCCGCTATCTCGTGCATCTGACCGCGCCGGGCTTCGACGCCATCGGCACGGGCGAGGCGATCTTCCCCGGCATCATGATCGGTCATAATGGCGAGGCGGCGTGCGGCCTCACGCTCTTCTTCGGGCCCGATGAGGAAGACGTCTACGTCTACGAGACCGATCCCAAGAACCCTGACCGCTACAAATACAACGGCCGCTTCGAGCCGATGACGATGGTGAAGGAGCGCGTCTCGGTGAAGGGCGCCGGCAAGCAGACGCTGACGCTCAAATTCACCCGGCACGGACCGGTGATCTACGAAGACACCAAGCGGAACCTCGCCTTCGCGGTGCGCACGCTGTGGACCGAGCCGGGCACGACGGCCTATGGCGCGAGCCTGATCTCGATGCGCGCCAAGACGTTCGACGAGTTCCGCGATGCCATGCGCAATTGGGCGGTGCCGGCGGTCAATCAGGTCTATGCCGACACGAGCGGCACGACCGGTTGGATCACCGCCGGCTCCGCGCCGATCCGAAAAAACTATGACGGTCTGTTGCCGGTGCCGGGCGATGGCCGTTTCGAATGGCGCGGCTATGTCAAGCCGGACCGCATGCCCTGGGTGCGTGACCCGAAGAAGGGATTCTTCGCGACCGCCAATGCGATGAACGTGCCGTCCGACTGGAAGGGCCTGACCGAGCCGGTCGGCTATGAGTGGTGGGAGCCGTCGCGCACGCGGCGTATTCACAAGGTGCTCGGCGGTCAGAAGAAGCACAGTGTCGCGGATTCAATGGCGCTGCAGACCGATGTGCATTCGATGCCGGCCGAGCGTCTCAAGGCGGTGTTGAAGTCGCTCGTCTCCATCGATCGCGATACCGAACGGGCGCTGACGCTGTTAAGGAATTGGGACAATCGTCTCGAGGTTGACAGCGGCGCCGCGGCGCTGTTCGAGATCTGGTGGGCGAAGCACCTGAAGCCTGGTCTGCTCAAGCGGCTGGTGCCGAACGATGCGGCGCGTGCGCTGATCGTGCCGGGCGATGTCGAATCCATCCTGCGCGCGATCGAGCAGCCGAGCCCGCGCTTCGGCGGCGATCCGAAGACCGAACGTAACGGTCTTTTGTTGACGACGCTCAGTGCGGCCTATCGCGATTGTGCGGAACGGATGGGGGCGAACGACGCCAAGTGGCAGTGGGGCAAGATCCATCACGGCTTCTTCGAGCACGCCGTGAGCGCGGTGCGAGATCCCAAGGACAAGCTGTCGTTCAATGTTGGCCCGCTGGCCAAGGGCGGCGGCGATTCGACGCCGATGATGGCGGCCTATCGCCCGATGGATTTCCGCGTGACGCTCGGCGCCTCGGTGCGCATCGTCATCGATGTCGGTGACTGGGACAAGAGCATGTGGATGAACTCGCCCGGCCAATCAGGCGATCCACGCTCGCCGCACTACAACGATCTCGCGCCGCTTTGGGCAAAGGGCAAATACGTTCCGATGCTCTATACGCGAAAGGCGGTCGAGAAGGCGCTTGAGGCGCGCATCACGCTCAAGCCGAAGGGACGCTGACGCGGCGCGCTGGGCGCCGAATTAGATCGGCACCCGGCGCCTCTACTCTAGCGCTTGGCGCGCTTGGTCTGAATGCGCGATGCGGTCGCCGCTGCCGCGCGACGCGGTGCTGCCATCATAACTTTCCCATGGCGGATCTCGGTGCCGAGAACCGTCAGGCATTCGCGCATGAAGGCGGCAAGTCCCGGCAGCCCTTGGCACTCACGAGATTGCCGTCTCGAATGGCCCCGGTCGGCGGCACGTCCACATAGATGCCCCGGGCCAGCCTCACCTCCGGCTCGCAATATTCGAGCGCGGCCACGCGCTTTCCGTCGATGATCTCCGCCGCCATCAGCACCTGCACGCCATGGCAGATCGTGAAGATCGGCTTTCCGGCTGCGCTGAAGTTTTGAAGGATCTCGATCACCCGCGGATTGATGCGGATGTACTCGGGCCCGCGCCCACCGGCGACATAGACCGCGTCATAGTCGTCTTCGCGAACGTCCTTGAACGTCTTGTTCAAGGCGAAGTAGTGACCGAGCTTCTCGGTGTAGGTCTGGTCGCCTTCGAAATCATGGAGGCTGGTCTTGATCAGCTCACCGGATTTCTTGTTGGGACAAACCACATGCACGGTATGACCGACGGCTTCCATCGCCTGCTGGAACACGAAGATCTCGTATTCCTCACTGAACTCCCCAACCAACATCAGAATTTTCTTGCCACGCAAGGCAGCCTCCCCTTCTCTCAATGTTGCGGAAATACGCCGCGTCGCTTGGATATTCAGCCGGCGAGGGCGGCGGCAAGCTCGCGCGCGCGGACGTTATCGTCGAGCCCCAGCACGAGGTCGCGAACCTGCTCCGCGCGCGCCGGCGCCATGGCCCGCGCGGCATTGGCATAGAACTTCTCGTCGATATCGGCCCCGCTCAAGGGACGGTCGGCGCAGCCCCGGTTCATCGCCTCGCGATGGCGAAATGCGCTCCCATCGTTCAGATGAATGATTACCTCGCCCGAGAAATACTTCGGATAGGTCGCATCGGGATCGATGGCGTACTCGACGCGCTCGGCCAGCGCGAGCGCCGCCGGATCGGCGATCGCCACGGGCTCGATGTCGGCGAGGGTGAAGCGGCGGCGCAGAATAGAAGCGGCCACGATATAGGGAATGCTGAATTGCGCCTCATAGGGGCTCGAGGGTTTCTTCTTCTGGGCGACCGGCTCGCATACCACCGGCACGATTTCCTTCGGCACCAGAACCTCGATGCGCGCGATCTGATCGGGCCGAAGCTCGTGTTGCCGCGCCAAGATGGCCGCGGCATCCGATGACGCGTGGGTCAAATGACAGGCGGGCAGGGGCTTCACCGCAACTGCCTCGGTTTGCCACGTGGTACCGAGGCCGGCGGTCGCGAGCTCAAGGTCGCACTGCTCGAACAGCGGGCCGAGGTGGAGGCGGTAAAGCCCGAAGCGTCCCTCATAGGACTTCCGGGCGCCCTCGAAGCCGCTCTTGGCCAAGGTCGCTGCGTTGATGCCGGCGAGCGCCGCCCAGCCCGGGTGGAGCCGCTTGGTCCAGGCGCCATCATCGAGGAACTCCAAGCTGCCGGCGGCCAGGCTGAGCGCGATTCCTTGTGCGTGCGCGAGCTGATTCTCGGTCAATCCAAGGAGAACCCCCGCACCCAGGGCGCAGCCGAAGGCACCGAGCAAGCCGGTCGGGTGGAACCCGGCCTTGTGGAAACCGCCGCGCGCCGCAATGCCCAGACGGCTGGTGACTTCAACGGCCGTGATGTAGGCCCGGACCATCGTGCGCCCGTCCAGATCGAGCCGGCTCGCGAGCCCGAGCACCGCGGGCAGCGCGCTGGCGGTGGCGTGCACGACCCCCTCGACATGGGTGTCATCAAAGTCGAGGCCATGGACCAGCACGCCATTCGCCACCACGGCATCGCGCCAGGGAAGTCCGGGAGAAATGCCGATCACGACGCCTCGCTGCCCTTCGCTCGGGTCGGCCAGCGCGCGGAGACCTGAGAGCGTGCGGTGCGCGAAATCATATTGCGTCGAGGCGAATGCGATGCCGATCGCATCGAGCATGAGGTATTTCGCGCGCTTGCGGGTGCTTAGCGGAATGTCGGCGTCCGTCAGATTGGCGGCAAACGAGGCAAAGCGCTGGGCGATGGTCGCGGCGTCGATGCTCGGGCTCAGCCGGGTCCGCTTGGCCTTGATCGGCAGCGTGGCAACACCCTTGGACATGGTCTCTGCTCCTGGTGGCGATCTCAGCTGGGCGGCGTGGTCCGTTCGTCCGGCACCTGCACGACGATGCCAGACAGCAGCGAGTCGGACAGGCCAAGCTCGTTGCAGAAGGCGCGATAGGCCAATGCCTTCTCAGGCTCGGTGCGCTCGAAGAACACGCTGACCGCCTCGCCCTTTGGCCGGCCATCCGCCGCAAACAGCGCGATGGGGCGGTGATGGGCCGCAAGCCACGCCTCGAGCCGGCGGAGCGTTGCGACCGCGATCTGGTACTCGCGGGCCTGCCGGTCGGGATCCAGGCGGACCCGAACATAATAGTGCCGCCAAATTCGAACCGGCACCTGGACGGTGGCTGGCGTCAGCATGGCTGCAATTTACGCCGGAGTGGCCTCAGGATCGAAGCGGAAAAAGGCAAAATGCCCGGCCTTGCAAAGAGTCATGTTGACCGGAGTGGGGCATCTGACCAAGACTTGAGTTGACCGGACATTTGGGCAGGGGGCGCCCGCTCGGTCCTTCCGCAACGGGACGAGGCTCACAAAGAGTCGGATCTGGCCGATGGCCGACGGTATCGAAGCAGCCGTCAGGACGATGCTCCCGCTCGGCGGGCTCCGGCAGCGATTAAGGGAGGCTATGCGATGAGAGTTGGCAAATATCTAGGGGCGCTCGTTGGCGCGGCTGCAGCCGTCGCCCTGATCGGCGCACCGCATCTCGCGCACGCGGACGCCATGGCGGACGCGGAAGCGCTGATCAAGGCCCATCAGGTCCCGCCGGACTACAAAGATCCGGGACCGGCGTTTGACGCCAAGGCCTGCATGAAAGACAAGAAGATGCTCACGATCCCGCTGACCATGGCCAATCCGTTCAACGCCGAGATCGCGAAGGCGATGCAGGCGGCGGCGGCCGAGGTCGGGTTCGAGCTGAAGGTTTGGGAAAATCAGCTCAAGATCGATCAGTGGGTGCAGGGCATGGCGGCCGCGGAAGCCGGCGGCTACAGCCTGATCGACCTGCAGGGCGGCATTCCGCCGGCGGCACTTGGGCCTCAAATCGATCAGGCGCGCGCCAAGGGCATCAAGGTCACAACGACGCACCTCTATGACGTGACGCAGGAGCTCCCGACCAATCTCGATGGGTCGGCGCGCATGAACTACACCATGGCGGGCAAGCTCATGGCGTCCTGGGCCTTCACGAGGACCGGAGGCAAGCCGAACGTTGTGATCATCGGCTCGGACGAAATCGTACCCACCGCGCCGTTCGTGAAGTCGATCCAGGACACGCTCAAGAGCTACTGCCCGGATTGCAAGCAGCAGTATTTCAACGTGCCGGTGACGGAATGGGCGACCAAGATTCAGCCGAGCGTGCAGTCGGCGCTGGTGGCCGATCCGTCGATCAACTTCATCCTGCCAATCTATGATTCGATGTCGCAGTTCATCGTGCCGGCGCTACGCATCACCAACCGGCTCGGCGACGTCAAGATCGCGTCTTACAACGGCACGCCGTTCGTGCTCGACATGGTGCGCAATGGCGAAGTCGATATGGACGTCGGCGAAAGCCTCGGCTGGATCGGCTATGCCGGTATCGACGTGAATATGCGTATCCTGTGCGGTGTAACGCCGCCGGTGATGGACCTCAACACGCCGCTCTACATCTTCGATGCGTCGAACATCAAATCGGCCGGCGAACCGGCCAATTTCCATAGTGGTTATGGCGACAAGCACCTCGCAGGCTTCCGCAAGCTCTGGGGCCTCGAGAAGTGACAGACGTCGTTGCCGGGGCGGGGGCGCAGGCCCCCGCCCTGGTGATCCGCAATCTCAGCAAGAGCTTTGGTGGCGCGCGCGCCCTTGATGGGGTTGATCTCACCGTCAAGGCGGGCGAAGTGCACGGCTTGCTCGGGCAGAACGGCTCGGGCAAGTCGACCCTGATCAAGCTTCTCTCTGGCTTTCACACACCCGAGCCAGGAGCACAGGTCGAGCTCTATGGCAAGCCGGTCGCGCTCCCGCTCGGCGCCAATGAGCTGCGTCGGCTCGGCCTCGCCTTCGTACATCAGCATCTCGGATTGGTGCCTTCGCTCACCGTGCTTGAGAATCTGCGCATCGGCGAGTTCGCCACCGAGCGGCGTTGGTTCATCAATTGGCGTGCGGAAGCGGCCAAGGCGCGCGCCACGTTCGAGCGCTTTCAGCTCGACATCAACCCCCGCGCCAATGTTGCTGAGCTTCCTCAAGTCGAGCGCGCGTTGCTCGCGATTGTACGCGCCTTTGAGCAGGTGCGGGCGAGCCAGGCCGAACATGGCGGCGGCGGAATTTTGGTGCTCGATGAGCCGACCCCCTTTCTGCCCAAGGCGGGCGTCGAGCGACTCTTCGAGTTGGTCCGCAACATCGTGGCAAATGGCGCCAGCGTCATTTTCGTCTCACACGACATCGATGAATGTCTTGCGATCACGGACCGTGCGACGGTGCTGCGTGATGGACGCGTCGCCGGCACGCTGGTTACGCACGGCAGCACCTATGGCGATTTCGTCGAGCTGATCGTCGGCCGGCGCATCGCGGCCTATCACGCCGAGCACAGCCACGGCATCGATGAAGCCGCCGGCATCTCGGTTCAGGGTCTGTCGGGCGGCGCGGTGCACGATTTCTCGCTCGATCTCAGGGCGGGCGAAATTGTTGGGTTGACCGGATTGATCGGGTCCGGCTTTGCCGATGTGCCGTATCTCCTTTATGGCGCACAACATGCGCGCGCCGGCACGCTGACCATCGAGGGACGAGGACATGCTGTGCCGGCGCTTGACCCTGCGCGCGCCCAGAAGATCGGCCTCGCGCTGCTGCCGGCTGACCGCCTCGGCTCCGGTGGCGTCGGTAATTTGACGATCACCGACAATGTCACGCTGCCGGTGCTGAAGCGGTTTCTCCGCTTGTTCAAACTGGATCGTCGTGCCATGGGGCACCGCGCCGGCGAGCTTGGCGAAAGCTATGACGTGCGGCCCAACCGGCCCGACATGACGCTCGACTCGCTCAGCGGCGGCAACCAGCAGAAAGTGCTGCTCGCCAAGTGGCTCCAAACCCAGCCGAAGCTGATGCTGCTGGACGAGCCGACTCAAGGCGTCGACATCGGGGCACGCCAGCACATCTATCAGGCGATCGACGAGGCCTCCGGCACCGGGATGACGGTGCTGTGCTCGAGCACCGACTATGAGCAATTGGCGCAATTGTGCGATCGCGTGCTCGTGTTCGCGCGCGGCATCGTGGTGCGGCGCCTTGAAGGCGCTGCGATCAGCAAGGATCAGATCGCCGAACAGGTCTATATGAGCCAGACGCTGACCGGCGTGCAGACCCGCGAGTCTGCCGCGTGAATCAGATCGAAGAGAAAACCGCCGACCCGTTCGAGGCGCGCCTCTCGGCGATCGAACGACGCCTGATCGCGATCGAGGCCGAACGCACCGGCGTCCGCCCCGTGCGCAGCCAGCGCAGCACCTCGGCCCAGATCGAGCGCTTCGGCCTGGTCGGTGCATGGATCGTCGTGGTGATCATCTTCGGCGCCGTGGTGCCGGAGTCATTTCTTTCCTGGCTTAACTTCTCGACCATTTTCTCCTCGCAAGCCGTGCTCGTGGTGCTCACGCTCGGCCTGCTCATTCCGCTGACCGCGGGCGACTTCGACCTGTCGGTCGCGTCCACGCTCACGCTCTCTTCCATGTCGCTCACCGTGCTCAATGCCCAGCACGGCTGGGGCATCATTCCAAGCGTGGCGGTCGCGCTCGGTTGCGGCGTGCTGATCGGTTTCATCAACGGCGCAATCGTTCTCTATTTCCGCATCCACTCGCTGATCGTGACGCTCGGCGTCGGCACCTTCATCAACGGGATCATTCTGTGGATCAGCGATTCGCAGACGATCGCCGGCGTCTCGTTCTACCTGGTGAACTGGGTCATCGTGACCCGGTTGTTCGGCATCTCGCTGACCTTCTATTACGCGCTCTTCCTGTGCCTGGTGATCTGGTACTGCTTCGAGTACACGACGATCGGGCGACGCCTGTTGTTCGTCGGGCGCGGGCGCGAGGTCGCGCGGCTCTCCGGCATCCGGGTCGATCGGGTTCGGCTCGGGAGTTTCGTGGTCGGCTCGACGATCGCCGCGGGCGCCGGCGTGCTTTATGCCGGCATGACCGGTTCGGCTGACCCGACCTCGGGCCTCAGCCTGTTGCTCCCCGCCTTCGCCGCCGCGTTCCTGGGCGCGACCAGCATCGTGCCCGGGCGTTTCAATCCCTGGGGCTCGTTCCTCGGCGTCTATTTTTTGGTCACCGGCATCACCGGCCTCACCATGCTTGGCGTCGATACGCTGGTGCAGAACCTTTTTTACGGTGGCGGCCTGGTGATCGCGGTTGCGCTCTCGCAGCTCGTGCGCCGGCGTCAGCCGCAGAACTTCAGCTGATGGTTGTGGTTTGGCGCTCCGCCATTGACGGGTTTCCGGGCCTCTGCGACCATTTGTCCGGTCAACTGGGCAGGCGCCGGTCGGAGCCCCGAAAACGTGTGCCCCGCCAGCCGAGAATACGGGAGAGATGATGAGCATGGGCGTGCCGACAGATGACGTCGTGAAGATGTATGAGAGCCGATTGGGCGAGCTCGAGCGACGGTTGGCGCAGCTTGAAGGCAGCGCGCCCGTGCCGCAGGGAGCGTCGCCACGCGCCGCGGGACATGCCGCGAACGGCTATCGCCTGGGCGTCGATGTCGGTGGCACGTTCACCGATCTCATCCTCCTGGACGAGGCAACGGGTCAGGCCTTCAAGGCCAAGGTGCCGTCAACGCCACCCGATTCATCCATCGGCGTGCTCAACGGCATCGCCAAGATCTGCGATGAGAACCGGATCGACCCGACCCGCATCTCGCACATCATGCACGGCACGACGGTCGCCACGAACACCGTGTTGACCTCGTCCGGTGCGCGCGTCGGCCTCGTCACCACCAAGGGTTATCGGCAGGTTCTGCAGATCGCCCGCTCCTATGTGCCGGGCGGCCTTGGCGGCTGGGTGATCTACAACAAGTCGGAGCCGCTCGCGCCACTCGAGCTGACGATCGAGGCCGATGAGCGCATGAGTGCCAAGGGCGAGCCCGTCAAGACGCTGAACGAGGCCGACCTGAGCGACAAGCTGCAGGCGCTGAAGGGGCAGGGGATTGAAGCCCTCACCGTCTCGCTGATCAACGCGTTCGCCAATGGCGCCCATGAACGCCGGGTGCGCGAATTGGCAGAGCGGATCATGCCGGGTGTGCCGGTCTCGATTTCCTCGGAAGTGATCCCGGAGATGTATGAGTACGAGCGTACCGAAACGACGGTGGTCAACTCCTACATCCGCCCGGTCGTGTCGCGCTATATCGACAGCCTGCACCAGCAGCTCTCGAACAAGCTCGGTGGCGTGCAGCTCCATGTTCTGCGCTCCGACGGCGGCCTGAGCTCGGTCGACGGCGCCAAGATCGCGCCCGTGAATCTCCTGATGTCGGGCCCCGCGGGGGGCGTGGCCGGCGCGCTCTGGATCGCGAAGCAATCCGGCTACACGAACCTGCTCACGTTCGACATGGGCGGCACGTCAACCGACGTTGCGCTCATTCAGAATGGCAAGCCGCAGGTGCGCCGTGAGACTCGTGTCGCCGACGTCACCGTGCGGGCGTCCTCGATTGACGTGCGCTCGATCGGCGCGGGCGGCGGCTCGATCGCCTATGTGCCGGAGCTGACCAAGGCGCTCCGTGTCGGCCCGCAATCGGCCGGTGCCGTGCCGGGCCCGGCGGCCTATATGAAGGGCGGCGAAAAGCCGACCGTGACCGATGCCAATGTCGTGCTCGGCTATTTGCCGGCGTCGTCCAAGCTCGGCGGCGACATGCGGATCGACCGTGGCCTTGCCGAGAAGGCGGTGCAGTCGATCGCCAATGCGATCGGCCTGCCCCTGATGACGGCGGCCGAGGGCATCATCGATATCGTGAACGAGAACATGTTTGGCGCGTTGCGCCTGGTGTCGATCGAGCGCGGCTATGACCCGCGTGACTTTGCACTCGTCGCCTTTGGCGGCGCCGGTCCGCTCCATGCCAACGCGCTTGGCAAGCTCATGCAATCCTGGCCGGTGATCATTCCGCCGGGCCCGGGCGTGCTGTGCGCCTATGGCGACGCGACGACGCGGCTGCGCGACGAAGCTTCAAAGACGTTCATCCGGCGCTTCTCGGAGACATCGGACGCCGAGGTGCTCCAGCACTTCGAGACGCTGGCCGAGACCGCGGCGCGGACACTTTCGGCCGAGGGGATTGCGCCATCCGACCAGAGCATCGGCATTCAGATCGACCTGCGTTATCACGGCCAGGGCATGGTGCTGACCATCGATTCGACGATCGATGAGTTCCGGAAGGGCGGTCTCACCGCGATCGGCGATACCTTCGATGCGATGCACGAGCAGCTCTTTACGTTTGCGCTCGAGCATCAGCACGAGCTCGTGAATCTGCGTGCGATCGCGCAGGGCCGCGAGGCACGGGTGAGTGCCGAGCAGGTCGGCTCCGGCGCCAGCGACGCCAGCGCCGCGATGGTCGAGCACACCGAGATCTACGTCGCGGGCTCGAGCCGGAGCGCCGCGATCTATGACCGCTCCAAGCTGAAGGCGGGCAATCGGATCGCCGGCCCCGCCATCGTCGTGCAGATGGATACGACCACGCTCATTCTCCCCGACCATGTGGGCGAGGTCGACGCGCACGGCAGCATTCTCATTCGCCCGGTCGGCTGACCGCACTTAAGGAGGGACTCATGCCCGCCAGGATCATCCAGTCGAACACCAAGCCGTTTGACCCGAATGCGAAGCCCGACCCGATCACGCTCGACATCGTCGAGAACGCGCTACGGAATGCGCGCTCCGAGATGGATGCGGTGTTGTTCCGCACCGCGATGTCGCCCGGCATTCGCGAGCAGCACGACGCCTTCCCGATGATCGCCAACCAGGACGGCAAGATGGTGGTGGGCCAATTTGGCTCCTTCATCTGGGGCTTCACCGAGGGCTATCAGGGCGAGATCGAGGAGGGCGACATCTTCCTCACCAATGATCCCTATTCCTGCCGCGGCGCGATCAGCCATCTGAATGACTGGCTCACCCTGATGCCGATCTTTCGCCACGGGCGCCTGATCGCCTGGGCCGCGATGTTTGGCCACATGACCGATATCGGCGGCAAGGTGCCGGGCTCGCTGCCCACCGACGCGGCGCAGATCTATGAGGAAGGCATCCAGGTGCCGCCGATCAAGATCTACAAGAAGGGCAAGCTCAACAAGGAGATGCTCGATCTCATTTTGCACAATTGCCGGCTGCCGGACTGGAATCGCTCGGACTTCAACGCGATCATCGCGGCGCTGCGCCTTGCCGAGCGCCGCGTGTTCGAGATCTGCGACCGCTTCGGCGATGACCAGTTCGTCGCGGCGATGACCGAGATGCTCGATCGCAACAAGCGCGCGATGAGCGCGATCATCCAGATGGTGATCCCCGAGAAGAAGCAGTATTTCGAGGATTACATCGACGATGACGGCGTCGGCATGGGCCCTTACAAGGTGGCCTGCTCGATGTGGCGCACCGGTGATCGGGTGACCTTCGATTTCACCGGCACCGACCCGCAGTCGATCTCGTCGGTCAACTTCCTGCTCAACGAGGAAATGTTCAAAATGTTCCTCGGAGCGTTCTTCATCAACATCTTCGACCCGCAGATCCTGTTCAATGACGGGTTCTACGATCTGATCGACGTGAAGATTCCCGAAGGCACGATCCTGAAGCCACGGAAACCGGCCGCGCTCTCCTGCCGCACTCATATGTTGGGCCGCATCTTCGACATCATGGGCGGCCTGCTCGGCCAGGGCTCGCCCGAGGCGCTCAACGCGGCGGGCTTCTCCGACAGCCCGCATTTCATGTATTCGGGTTATTCGCGCGCGGGCGAGTGGTATCAGCTCTATCAGATCGGGTTTGGCGGCATTCCGGGCCGCCCGGTCGGCGATGGGCCGGATGGCCATTCGCTCTGGCCGGCCTTCACCAACGTGCCGAACGAGTTCCTCGAGTCCTATTTTCCGCTGCGCATCGTCACCTATGAGACGATTCCGGATTCCGGCGGCGCCGGGCTGCACCGCGGCGGCAACGGTCTCTCGATGGGCTACATGTTCCTCGAGCCCGGCCAGATCTCGATCCATGACGATCGCTGGCTGACACACCCCTGGGGCGTGAACGGCGGTCTGCCCGGCCAGCGCTCCAACAAGATCATGGTGCGCGCCGATGGCCGGCGCGAGATCATGGAATCGAAGTGCGATCGGATTCACGTCGAGCCGGGCGACACGCTCTATTTCAACACCTGGGGCGGCGGCGGCTGGGGCGATCCCCTCAAGCGGCCGGCGGAGAAGGTGGCACGCGATGTGGCGCGCGGCCTGGTCACCGCGGATGGCGCGCGCCGCTATGGCGTCGTGCTCAATGCCGATGGCAAGGTCAATGAGGAGCGGACGCGCGAGCTGCGCGAGCAGATGGCGCAAAGCCGTGGCGATGTGCGCCTGTTCGATTTCGGCGGCACGGTCGAGGAGCTGAAGTCGCGGTGCGAGCGTGACACCGGGCTGAAGCCGCCGCGCGCACCCGTGTTCCAGACCTGGATGAGCGAGAAGGTGAAGCGCGCCGCGGCAGGCGACTGAGCCGCGGCACCGGAGCGAGGTAACAGTCATGGCCGAAGATCTCGACGCCAATTACGCGCGGGCGGGCTATCACCACCGTCTCGGCTTCGGTCGTTCGCCCGTGCTGCTGTTGGTCGACTTCGTGGAGGCCTATTTCGAGCCGAGCTCGCCGCTCTTCGCCGGCGTCGATGCCACGTTGGCATCAGCGCTCCGCGTGCTCGCGGCCGCGCGCCGCGCGGGCATTCCGGTCATCCTGACCAACGTGCAGTATCAGAAGGGCGGCGCGAATGGCGGGGTGTTCTTCCGCAAGGTGCCGGCGCTTGGTTCGTTCGAGGTCGGCAATCCGCTTGGCGCCTGGCCCAAGGGGCTGAAGCCCGAGCCGGGTGAGCTCGTCATCTCGAAGCAATATCCGTCCGCTTTCTTCGGCACGTCGCTCGCCTCGACGCTGACCGCCAATGGTATCGACACGACGATCATCACCGGCGTGACCACGAGCGGTTGCATTCGCGCGACCTGTATCGATGCGGTGAGCCACGGCTTCATCCCGATCATCGTCGAGGAGGCGGTCGGCGACCGGGCCGAGGGACCGCATCGCGCCAATCTCTTCGACATGAGCGCGAAATATGCCGACGTCGTGAGCGAAGCTGAGACCATCGCCTATTTGGACCGGCTCTCGGCGCCGGCGGCCAAGAGCGCGAGGCGTTGATTGCCGCGTCGTCGCGCGCCTCTTTCCTAGCTGGGTCAAGTCGGATTGGAATTTGAAGAATGAGCGCAAAGAAGAAACCCGCCCTGAAGTCTCTCCTGCGAAAGGGTCACGTCCTTGTCGCGCCCGGCGTGTTCGAGATGATCTCGGCACGCACGGCCGATCGCATGGGCTTCGACGCGCTCTACATGACCGGCTACGGCACGGTCGCCTCCTATCTCGGCGTGCCCGATGCCGGCACCGCGACCTATACCGAGATGGTCGACCGTGTGGAGACCATCGCGAAGGGCACGGTGACGCCCCTCATCGCCGATGGTGACACCGGTTATGGCGGGCTTCTCAATGTCGAGCGCACGGTGAAGGGCTATGAGGCCGCGGGCGCGGCGGCCATTCAGCTCGAGGATCAGGAGTTCCCGAAGAAGTGTGGCCACACGCCGGGGCGCCGCGTGATACCGACACAGGAGATGGTGAAGAAGATCCGGGTCGCGCGCGAGTCCCGCGAGTCGAACGATTTCCTGATCATTGCGCGCACCGATGCGCGCACCACGCTCGGCATCGATGAGGCGCTCAGGCGCGGCGAGGCCTTCGCCAAGGCCGGCGCGGACGTCATTTTCATCGAGAGCCCGGAATCGCTCGAGGAAATGAAGAAGATTACGGCGACCTTCGATCAGCCGTGCCTGGCGAACATGGTGGAGGGCGGCCGCACGCCGATCCTCTCCCGCGCCGAGCTCATCGAAGTCGGCTTCCAGATCGCGATCTTCCCGGCCTCTGGCTTTCTCGCCACCGCGGCCGCGCTAGAGACGCTCTATCGCGGGATCAGGGCGGACGGCTCGACCAAGGGCACCAACACACCGCTCTATGCCTTTTCCGACATGAACAAGCTCATGGGCTTCGAGCACGTGTGGGATTTCGACCGGCGCCACGCGGACTAGGCCGATGGCAACCGCCCGATCCGTGGCTGAAGGCGGCGTGGCCGATCGCTCGCTGGCGCTCGCGCGCGAGGTGCTTGCGATCCGACTCGCTGATCTCGACGCGACCGACCGGTCGCAGCTTGGGCGCCTGATCCTTGATCATCTGGCCTGTGTCTATCGCGGCGCCTCGCTCTCCTGGAGCCTGGCCATGGCCGAGTGGGCGCGCCGCTATGACGGCGCCGGCCGGGCCATCGTCATCGGCACACCGATGCGCTGCGCGCCGCCGATCGCGGCGCTGGTCAACGCCACCGCCGCCCATGGCCTTGAGCTCGACGACACCCACGATGAGTCGGTGAGCCATCCGGGCGCGGTGGTCATCGGCGCGGCGCTTGCGGTTGCGGTCGATCGTGGCCGTGGCGGCGACGCGCTCCTGCCCGCCATCGTCGCCGGCTATGAGGTGATCGGGCGTATTGGCGCCGCGACCGGCGCGGGCTCGATGATCGAGGAAGGCTTCCACCCGACCGCCCTGTTCGGCTCGTTTGGTGCCGCCGCCGCAGCCGCCCACCTCATGGGGCTCGATGCCGAGACGTTGAATCGCGCTTTCGGCCTGGCGCTTTCCATGGCCGGTGGCTCAATGCAGTTCGCGGAGGATTCGGTAGCGACCTCGGTCAAGCGGCTGCATGGCGGCTATAGCGCGCACCACGGCGTGCTGGCGGCGGAACTGGCTGCCGCCGGCCTCGCGGGCCCCGCGATGGCGTTCGATGGGCGCTACGGCCTATGCCAGCTCTATGGCGTGAAGCCCGATCTAGCCCGGCTCGGCCGTCGCGCTGGCGCACCACGCGAGATCCATCGCATCAGCTTCAAGCCCTATCCGTGCTGCCGGCTCTTTCACTCGACGATCGACGCGCTGGAAGAGGCAACCGATGGCTTTGCGCTCGATCGCACGCGCATTCGGCGCATCAGGGTCGGCGGGCCGACCATCATGGCGACGCAACACATGCAACGCCGCCCACGCTCGGTCATGGCAGCGCAATACAGCCTGCCGCACGCGCTCGCGGCCTCGCTCATCTATGGCCCGCGCGCGGTTGAGGGCTATGCAGAGGGCGCGATGAGCAACCCCGAGATCCACAGGCTCGCGGATCGTATCGAGGCGGAGACCGACGCTGAGATGGAGTCCGCGTTCCCGGCGCATTTCGGCTCGACCGTGACGCTCGAGCTTGAAGGTGACGCGCCACGCAAGGTGGCGGTGCTCGACAGCCTCGGCACGCCGGCCCGCCCGATGACCCTTGAGGCCCTGATCGGCAAGTTCGACCAATTGATTGCACCCACAGGGCTTGGGCTGCGTGGCGCCAGTCTTGCGACCGTGATCGACGAACTGGCTGGTGCAACATCGCTCGAGCCGTTGCTCGCGCCACTCCGCGTGGCGCCGAACCCGACCTGAACTTAGCAGGGGTGACATGACGACCGCGACGACAGAGCGAACCACGGCTGATCGCGTGCCGGCGGCAACCTTGCGTGACGAAGTCAACCGTATGATGGCGGTGCTCGAGAAAGGCGGCGTCGCGCTGGTGCCGCTCGATGTGGCCTACGGCATCGTCGCCATGCGCGAGGCTGGCATCCGCAAGATCTTCGACGCCAAGCAGCGTTCCTATGACAAGCCGAGCGGCATGTTCGCGAGCGCGCCGCTGAGCAGCGAGATCCACGTCATGGAGCCGGCGAAGCACGCCATGGTGCGCGAGATGATCGCGGAGGAGGGCATGCCCTTCTCGGTGGTTGCGCCGTTCCGTGCCGATCATCCCATCATGCGTGGGGTCGATCCCTTCGTGCTGCAGTCTTCATCAAAGGCCGGCACGCTCGACATGCTGCTCGATGCCGGCCAGTTCCACGACGAGATTGCGCGCCAGGTGCTGGAGCGCGGCACGGCGGTGTTCGGTTCCTCAGCCAACACCTCGCTTACGGGCAGCAAATATCGCCTTCAGGACATTGATGCGCCGGTGCGCGCCGCGGCCGACATCTCATTCGATCACGGCCGCTCGCTCTATGCCAACCCGGAGGGCCGGTCCAGCACGATCATCGATTTCCGCGATTTCACGGTCGTGCGCAAGGGCGTGTGCTTCGATCGCCTGAGCACGGCCTTCATGCGCCGTTACAAGGTCGAGCTGCGGCTCATTCCCGGCAAGACGGCCGGGCTCTGATCGGTCGGGAAGGGAACGGCGTGCGCGCAGCCCAACCGGTCAAGCGAACCAACGAGCCGCGCTACCTCAAGATCGTGCGGCAGATCGAGCGCGACATCGCGCGCGAGCGCATCGCGGTCGGCGATCACCTGCCGAGCGAGCTCGATCTCTGCAAGCAGCTCGGCGTCAGCCGCTTCACCGTGCGCCAGGCAATTCGCCACCTCAGGGATTCCGGCATGGTGGTGGCGCGGCGTGGCGCGGGCACGATGGTCACGGCGCGCACGCCGGAGCGCGCCTTCATCCACGCGGTTGATTCGCTCGATGAGTTGACCCAGTACGCCGCCACCACGCGCTTCTCCATCGGTTCATTCGAGCGCGTGATCGCAGGCGTTCAGCTCTCGCGCCGCCTGAAATGCCGGCGTGGCCAGGCCTGGTGGCGCGCCGAGGGCTATCGTTATCGTGGCGGGACCGTCGAGGGCGAGCCGCCGATCTGCTGGACGGAGGTATTCGTCGCCGATGAGTTCGAGCGCATCCGGAACCAGGGCAATTCGGATAATGCGAGCATCTTCCGATTCCTCGAGGCGAGCTATGGCGAGCAGGTGCTCGAGGTGACGCAAACCATCAGCGCGATGCTCGTGCCGGAAGAAGTGGCGGGCACGCTCGCGGTTGCACCCGGCTCGGCGGCGCTGAGGGTGGATCGCACCTACCGCTCCTTGGGCGGCAAGGTCATGGAGGTCGCGCTCAGCATCCATCCGGCCGACCGGTTCAGCTACGCGATGCGGCTTTGGCGCGACATCAAGCGTTGAGCGGCGCGCAAAAGGGGAAAACGATGTCCGACACCTACAAGTCGATTGGCTTCGATGCGCACCGCATCGGGTTTGGTGAGCGCCCGGGCTTTGCCGTGGTCGATTTTCAAAAGGGCTTCACCCGATCGGAGTTTCCGCTCGGCGGCCGCCCCATGGTGGCGCGCGCGGTCGAGAACAGCGAGCGCCTGCTGAAGGCCGCGCGTGCCGCCAATCTGCCGGTGGCCAATTGCTACACCGCCTACACGTCAACCCGCGACATGCCGTACTGGAAGATCGCGCCGGTGTTGAAGGATTTCGTGCACGGCCATCCATCAACCGAGCTTGATGAGCGCATCTACCAGCCAGGCTATGACACGGTGATCTGCAAGACCGCGCCGTCGATCTTCTTCCAAACGGCGATCACCTCGTTCTTCATCAAGGAGCGGGTGGATACAGTCATCGTTGTCGGCTGCAACACCTCCGGCTGCATTCGCGCCTCGATCAATGACGCGTTCTCCTTCGGCTATCGCGTGATCGTGCCGGAGCCGTGCGTCGGTGACGTCGAAGAGGGGCCGCACCGCGACAATCTGCGCGATGTCGGGCGGCGCTATGCCGATGTCGTCGGGCTCGATGAGGTGCTGGACTATGTCGCGTCCGTCAGCCGGCGGAATGCCCCGAACTGACGCGCCGAACGATCATGAGGTTTCGAGACGCCGCCAGACCCAGGTGAGAAGGCTCTGGCCCGAGTTGCGGAGCTCGCGCGCCCGCTGCTCGGCCTCGACCATGCGCTCCAGCAATTTCAGCGCGCGCTCAAGCGCGGCTTCACGACGGGCCAGGAGCTCGGCCGCCGCGGCCTTTTCCGTGTTGAGCGCTTCGACCTGCTGAACCGATTCGGCCAGGAAGCCGTCGACGCGCTCGCGGCTTTCCTTGACCAGCGCGAGCCGCGCGGTCGAAGCATCCAGTAGCTCAAGCGCCCGCTCGAGCGTCTGTCCGAGGCTCTTGTTTTGCGCTTCCGCCTGATTGAGGCGCTCAACCGTTCGCGCCAACTCATTGGACGTGTGGCTGAGATCGGCGCGGAGGGCCGCGTTCATGTCCTCCGCGCGGGCGGCCTTGGTCAGCGCCTCTTCGGAGACGGCAAGCGCCCGAGACAACGCATCGCTGAGCTGGGCGATCCGGGCCTCGGCCGCACTCCGCTCGGTGCGCTCCTTGCCGGCGATGCGGGCGGCGTCCTCGAGCGCGCCTTGCTGGCGCTCGAGCAGTGCGCCCATGCGCGCCAACTGGCCGTCGCGCTCGGCCAGAATGTCCTTGAGCTCGATGATCTCATCGACCAGGAGGTCGGCCGCATCGGCCGCCGAAATGTCGATGGTCGGTCCGGCGCGCAGCTCATCGACGCTGGTCAAGGGCGTCGAGATGCGCCAATGGCCCCGATTGTCGCGAAAACCGGCCAACCGGCCGACGCGCAAATAATGTCGTACGCGCACCGAGCTGATGCCGAGTCGCTCGGCCGCTTCACGCACGCTGATCGGGGGTTCGGTCACGAAGGGTTCGGTCGTCATGGCGAATCACATGGTAGCACGGCTTGGGTGGCCACAAGAACGTCCTCACGCGGCCCATCGCAGGTCACGGGCTGGTGACCGCGAGGGCCTTACGCGACGTTTCTGCTGCAAAGCGCCTTCAGTCACGCAAGAATAGCGCCATAGGGGCGGAGTGCTGTCGGGCTGGTTCCCGGCAGGAAGCCCCATCGGTCAGGAGATCCACCATGACCCATCTGGTTCAGGGCCACCATCACGTCACGCTGTGCGTTGCGGGCGCGCGCGAGGACTATGACTTCCACACCAGGCTGCTCGGCTTCCGCAGCGTCAAGAAGACGGTGCTGTTCGATGGCACCACGCCGATCTATCACCTCTATTACGGCAACGGGGCGGGTGATCCGAGCACGCTGATCACGACCTTCCCCTTTGCCCACACGGGCGTCGTCGGCCGACGCGGCTCAGGCCAGATCAAGACCATCCAATTGAGCGTGCCGCCGGGCTCAGCCGGGTTCTGGCAAAAGCGCCTCAAGGACCACGGCATCGCAAGCAACCCGATCACCCGCTACAACCAGAAGCGGCTCCACTTCGCGCACCCTTGCGGCATCGAATATGAGCTGGTCGAGGTTGCGGGTGATTCGCGCCCTGCGATCACGACCAAGGAGATCGACGCCAAGGTTGCGATCCGCGGTGTTTACGGCATCGAAGTCTCGGTGCGCGACCGCGACAGCATGGACGAGTTTCTGCAGCGCGGTTTCGGCTGCGCCAAGACCGGCGCGGAGGGGTCGCGGGTGCGCTATGAGCTGCCGAAGTCTCAAGTCGGCAATGTGATCGAGCTCGTGCACGAGCCCGACCTGCCGCAAGGCACCTGGACCTTCGGCGCCGGCACCGTCCATCATTGCGCCTTCAAGGTGAACAATCTGGACGAGCAGACCCAGGTGAAGGCCTATCTCGAAGGCCTGGGCTACACCGACGTGTCGGATTCGAAGGACCGGAAATATTTCCACTCGATCTACTTCCGAACGCCGGGCGGGGCGCTGTTCGAGGCGGCCTATTCGGTTCCGGAATCCTTCGAGGTCGACGAGCCGATGGATCAGCTCGGATCGGAGTTCCAGCTGCCGCCGTGGCTCGAGGAGCGCCGCGCCGAGCTGCTCTCGAAGCTCGAAAAGATCGATTTCTAGGCTTCGCGTAAACGCGCCCTAACCAAGGCGCGCGCTTTCGCGACGCTCAACCGGGGACATCTCACCCTGGCCGCCGGTTGACACGCCTTCTCGGCTTCTTCACAATATTCGGATATAATATCCACATATCGGATAAAGCGCCTTTCGTTCGAACGGAGCACTCGCATGGGCCTGAGAATTGCGATCGACACCGGTGGCACTTTCACCGACGTCGTGGCGATCGATGAGGCAAGCGGCGCGCAGTGGGCGGTCAAGACGCCCTCGACACCGGGCGATCCATCGCAAGGGCTCCTCAACGGCATTCGGAAGGTGTGCCAAGCCGCGGGGCGCGACAGCGCGTCGGTCGCGGCGGTGCTGCACGGCACGACCACCGCCACCAACGCCGTGCTCGAGCATAAGTTCGAGGGCCTCGGCCTGCTGGTGACGCAGGGCTTCCGGCATCTGATCGAAATCGCGCGCCAGTCCGTGCCCGACGGCTATGGCAATTCCTATTTCTGGGTGAAGCCGCCGCGCCTCGTGCCGCTCCATCTCGTGCGCGAGGTGCCGGAGCGGCTCGACCATCGGGGCGGCGTGTTGAGCGCGCTCGATGAGGTGGGCACGCTCCGCGCGATCGATGAACTGATCGCCAAGGGCGTCACGCGCATCGGCGTGTGCCTGCTCCACGCCTACGCCAATGACACGCACGAGAAGCGGGTGGGTGAGCTGATCGCCAAGCGACACCCAGACGTGTTCGTTTCGCTCTCCTCGATCGTGCTGCCGGAATATCGCGAATATGAGCGCGCCATGACGACCCTGCTCGACGTCATGGTGAAGCCCTATTGCAAGACCTATCTCAGCCGCGCGGAGAATGAGATTCGCCTGAGCGCGCGGGACTCTCGCTTTCTCATCATGCAGTCGAACGGTGGCGTGGTGACCGCACGCACCGCCGGCGACAAGCCGGTGACGATGCTGCTCTCAGGGCCGGCGGCCGGCGTGCTCGGCGCCTCGTTCATGGCGGACTATGCGGGCCTGCGCAACATTCTCACGATCGACGTGGGCGGCACCTCGACCGACGTGTCGCTGGTCGAGGATTTGAAACCCCAGCTCACGAGCTATGCGCTGATCGAGCACTACCCGGTGAAAACCCCAATGCTCGATATCGCGACGGTGGGCACGGGTGGCGGCTCGCTCGCCTGGATCGACCCCTATGGCAGTCTCAAGGTCGGGCCCAAGAGCGCCGGCGCCGATCCGGGCCCGATCTGCTACGGCAAGGGCGGCAAGGAACCGACCGTGACCGATGCGGCCCTCGTGCTCGGCCGCCTGCCGGCCGCGCTGGTCGGCGGCGAGATCGCGCTCGACAAGGCCAGCGCCAAGCGCGCCTATGATAGGCTCGGCGAGCATTTCGGCATGAGCGCGGAAGAGGCCGCCGCCGGCGTGCTCGAGATCGCGGCCGCCAATCAGGTCAACGGCATCCGCCGGGTCACGGTCATGAAGGGGCGCGATCCCGGCCTCTACAATCTCGTCGCCTTCGGTGGCGCCGGCGGCCTCTTTGCCTGCGAGGTGGCGGACTTTCTCGGCATCGCCGGCGTGCTCTCGCCGCCCAACCCGGGCAATCTCTCGGCCTTCGGGCTCCACGTTTCGGACGTGAAGCGCGACTACATCCGAACCCTCGTGCGTCAGCAATCAGGCGCCGATCACCAGGAGATCGAGAGCGCGTGGCGCGAGCTGGAAGCGCGCGGCAGGAGCGAGATCTCGGCCGAGGGCGTGCCGGCGAGCGACATCGCGCTCATCCGCTCGGCCGACATGCGCTATGTCGGCGAAGGCCACGAGGTGCCGGTGCCGGTGCCCGAGGGCGTGGTCGGCGATGAGGCGGTTGCGCATCTCTGGCGCGCCTTCCATCAGGTGCATCAGCAGACCTTTGGCTTCGCCTATGAGGGCCAGCAGGACGTCGAGCTGGTCAATCTCCGCATTCAGGCGATCGGCAAGGTCCATCGGCCCCTGGCCCAGAAGGTCGAGCGCGCCAAGGGAAAGCCCGCGCCGGAAGGCGTGCGCGCGGTTTATTGGCGGGGCCAGGGCTGGCGCGATTGCCCGATCTATCGGCGCGAGCGCCTGCCGATTGACGGCAGGCTCGACGGATCCGCCATCGTCGAGGAATATGGCTCGACCGTCGTTGTGCCCGAAGGCTGGTTCCTCACCGTCGACGCCTATGGCAATCTGCTCATGAGGAGAACGCCATGACCCGCGTGAAAGCCGTCCGCAAGATCGGCCCTGTCGAACTCGAGGTCATCGCCGGCACCGTACGCTCGGCCGAGCTCGAGATCGAGGCGGCGGTCGAGCGCACCTCGCGCTCCCCCATGATCCGCGATCAACACGACTATCGGGTCGCGCTGTTCGATGCCAAGGGCCGCAAGCTGACCGGCCGCTCATATTCGGCGCTGGTCGAGCCGGTGTTCGAGTATTTCGGCAAGGACGACATTCACGAGGGTGACGTCTTCTTCTGGAACGACCCTTACAACTCGTCGGGCGGAATCGGGCACATTCCCGATCTCTGCACCACCGTGCCGATCATCCATGACGGCCGACTGATCGGCTTCAGCCAGGTGTTCGGTCACCATGACGACGTCGGCGGCGCGGTGCCGGGTTCCATGCCGGTCAAGGCGACCGACATGTGGACCGAGGGCCTGGTGGTGCCGCCGATCAAGCTCTATGAGCGCGGCACTTTGAACGAGGCGGCCTACAAGATCATCGCGCGCAATTCGCGCCTCTCCGAGCACCTGAAGGGCGACATCGACGCCGAGATCGGCGCGGCCCGCCTCGGCTCCGCCCGCATCGTCGAGATGGCCGAGCGCTATGGCGTGGATGCGCTCGAGGCCGCGTTCGACACCATCATCCGCAATTGCACCGAGACCATCCGGCGCGAGCTCCTGCCCAAGATCAAGGACGGAGTCTATCACTGGGAGGATTACATCGAGTGCGACGGCGTCGAAGCGCCGAAGCTGCACGCCATGCGCCTCACCATGACCAAGACGCCAGACAGGATCGTGCTCGACTTCACGGGCACCGATCCGGAAGCGCGCGGGCCGATCAATTGGCCGATCGACTATGCCGATGGCAAGTTCGCGCGCAAATGGATGGCGCCGGTGCTGCGCTCGCTCGCGGATTCGCCGGAACGCGCCGCCGAGATCGACATGAACGAGGGCGTGCTCGATATCATCGAAGTGAAGTTCCCCGAGAAAGGCACGCTGGTCACGCCGCATTTCGGTAAGGCCACGGGCTTGCGTTTCTTCATCCTTCTGCGCTCGCTCGGCATCTTCGCCGCCTGTCTCTCCAAGGCGACCGGTGGGCGCATGCCGGCAGATCACGAGACCATCCGCATCTGGGGCCTGCATGGCGGGCGCACCGGCAAGGATTTTTTCCTGTTCCGCGAGGTGCTGGGCGGTGGCGGGCCGGGGCGGCCCTGGGCCGATGGCTCCGATGTCGTCCACATCGTGCCGAACTCACGCAACCTGCCGGCCGAGTTCTCCGAGACGCGCTATCCGGTGCTGGTCGAGAAGCTTGGCCTCGCCACTGATTCCGGCGGCGCCGGCTATCGGCGCGGCGGCTTCGGCTATGACAAGCGCATCCGCGTGCTGCAGGATGGCCGTGCTCTCTCGAATGCCGATCGCGCGATTCTCAACACCTATGGCGTCAATGGCGGGCAGTGCGGCGCAACCTACGGCATTTCGGTCGAGCACGCCGATGGGCGCGCCGAGGCGATCGCCGGCATGGCCGACAATATTTCGGTTAAGGCCGGCGCCGTGGTGCGGATCGCGACCACGGGCGGCGGCGGCTGGGGTGATCCGCTCGATCGCGAGGTTGAGCGCGTGCGCTATGACGTCGAATGCGGTCTCGTCTCGGAGCAGGCCGCGCGTGAGGCCTATGGCGTCGTGGTGACTCGCCTCGGCGGCGACATCAAGGTGGACATGCCGGCGACCACGGCGCTGCGTGCCAAGATGCGTCGTGCGCGTGGCACGCTCCCGATGTTTGATCGCGGCGCGTATTTCGCGGCGGTCAAGCGCGAGCACGGCGTGGCCTGGCCTCAAGGCTGGCAGGATCCCGACGAGGGCTGGGGCGCGGTGGCGAGCAAGAAGAATGAAGCCGCCGCTGTTTGAATACATCCGGGCCGAAACGATCGAGCAGGCGGTCGGGGCCCGGGCGACGCATGAATATTCGGCCGTGCTCGCGGGTGGCCAGAGTCTGCTGCCCACGCTGAATTTTCGCCTGGCGCGGCCCGAGGCGGTGATCGACATCGGTCGAATTGCCGCGCTGCAAGGCACGGCAGTTCAGGGCCAAGAGATCATCGTGCGTGCCATGGCGCGGCAGCGCGCGGTCGAGCGCGACGACGCAATCTTCGCCGCCAACCCGCTCATTCGCGAGACGCTCGGCCATGTGGCGCACGCAATTGTGCGCAATCGCGGCACGATCGTGGGCTCGATCAGCCACGCCGACGCGGCGGCCGAGCTGCCGGCGCTGCTGCTGGCCACCGGCGGCGCGGTGATCGCGCGCGGGCCGAAGGGTGAGCGGCGCATCGAGGCGGACGCGTTCTTTCAGTTCCACATGACCACGACCCTGAAGCCCGACGAGATCGCGATCGAGGTGCGCATTCCGACCCTGCCGGCGCGCACCGGCTGGGCCTTCATGGAGTTCACGCGGCGCCACGGCGATTACGCGCTCGCCGGCGTCTGCGCGCTGCTCACCCTGGGCGCGGATGGCCGCATCAGCGCGGCGCGGCTCGCGGGTTGCGGCATCGCCTCGCGGCCCGTGCGGCTCGGCGCGGCGGAAGGCGCGCTGATCGGGCAAGCACCGGGGGTCACGAGTTTCGCTGCGGCTGGCCGTGCGGCGCGGGAGGCCGTGACGGCGGCGGACGATAGGCAGGCCAGCAAGGCGTTCCGGCGGCATTTGTTGGATCAGCTCGTCGTCCGGGCGCTCAATCTCGCCGCCGAGCGAGCGACGGGCGCACCGTCATGAGCCGGAGGATCGCGCCGGCTCTGCCCGAGCGCTCGACCGATCCGCGCCGCTCCATCAGCCTGACCGTAAATGGCGAGACGGTGACGCGCGAGATCTCGACGCGCCTGTTGCTGTCCGACTTTCTGCGCCACGAGTTGAGGCTCACCGGCACGCATGTTGGCTGTGAGCACGGCGTGTGCGGCTGCTGCACGGTCATGATCGATGGCGTCGCCGGGCGCTCGTGCCTCACCTTGGCGGTGCAGGCGGATGGCGCGTCGATCCGCACGATCGAAGGGCTCGCGGCCGATGATGGCACGCTGCACCCGGTGCAGCAGGCGTTCCGCGAATGCCACGCGCTGCAATGCGGTTTCTGCACGCCGGGGTTCGTCATGGCAATCACCAGCCACTTCGAGGAATCCAAATCAGTCGACCTGTCCGAGGAAGGCATTCGCGAGATGCTCTCAGGGAATCTCTGCCGCTGCACCGGCTATCAGAACATCGTGGCGGCGGTGCGCCGTGCGGCAGAGCTGATGGGGCGGTCATGAGCGACAAGGAGCTGCCCTCCTTTCGCCTCTCATGGTTCGACAAGCTCACCATGAGGAAAGCAATTCCACGCATCATCCTGAGCCTGTCGAAGGCTGAGGACGTGAGCGTGGGCGTGTAACAACATGGCGACACGCAGCTTTGGCGCGCGGGTTCAGCGCACGATCGATACCCGGTTGCTCACCGGCGGCGGGCACTATGTCGATGACATTCCGCTCGCTGGCGCGTTGCACGTCGCCTTCGCGCGAAGCCCCTTCGCGCGCGCCAAGATCAAGCACATCGACGTTGGCGCGGCGCGCGCACATCCGGGTGTCGCCGCGGTCTATACCGCGGATGATCTCGGCGCGCTTGATCTCGAGATGCCACTCCTCATTCCGCATCCCTCCCTGATCGGCGCACGCACCCAGCGGCCGCTTGCGCGCGGCGATGTGCATTATGTCGGGCAGACGGTCGCGATGGTGATCGCGGTCGATCGTTATGTGGCGGAGGACGCCGCGCGCCTGATCGATGTCGACTATGAGCCGCTGCCGGTCGAGCTCGACCTCGAACGCGCGATCAAGGATGACGCGCCGCGCGTGCATGACGGCGTCGCGCGTAACATCGCCGCCCATTTCGTGCAGACCTCGGGCGATCCGGACAGCGCGTTTTCGAAGGCCACGCACCTCACCACGGTGAAGGTCGTGGTCGAGCGCTCGACCGCGGCGCCCATGGAATGTCGTGCGGTCGCGGCGCGCTTCGATTCCGTATCTGGTGAGCTGACTGTTTGGGACGGCACCCAGGCGCCAATCTCGGTGCGCGGCGGCCTGGCCTCGCTGTTCAGTCTGGATGAAGACAAGGTGCGGGTGATCGCGCCCGATGTCGGTGGCGGCTTCGGCCAGAAGGTGCTGCTGTTCTACCCGGATGAGATCCTGGTGCCCTTCGCGGCGATGAAGCTCGACCGGCCGGTCAAGTACATCGAGGATCGCAACGAGAATTTCATCGGCTCATCTCAGGAGCGCACCCAGATCCACGAGATCACGCTCGCCGCCACCAAGGACGGCGAGGTGCTCGGGCTGAAGGATTCGTTCCTGCACGATACCGGCGCCTTCATTCCCTATGGCATCGCGATCGCGCAGGTGGCCTCCACCTCGATCGCCGGGCCCTATCGCATCCCGAATATCTGGGTCGAGTTCAAGGCGGTCTACACGCCGACCGTGCCGGTGACGCCCTATCGCGGCTGCGGGCGGCCACATGCCTGTTTCGCGATCGAGCGGGCGATGGATCAGCTCGCGATCGAGCTCGGCCTCGATCGCTTCGAGGTGCGGCGGCGCAATCTGATCGCGCCCGAGCAGTTTCCCTATACGCGAAAGGGCCTGTTGTTCGCCGATGGCCTCGCGGTCACCTATGACAGCGGCGAATACGCCAAGGCGCTCGACCTCGTGGCGACGCAGATCGACCTCGGTCGGTTCCGTCAAGAGCAGGCGGCAGCGCAGACGGAGGGGCGCTATCTCGGCCTCGGCCTCGCGTTCTATGTTGAGGGCACGGGGCTTGGGCCCTATGAGGGCGGCCACGTCAAGATCCACCCGATCACCGGCAAGGTCTACGTCAATACCGGCCTGACCACGCAAGGGCAGGGGCATGAGACCGTGTTCGCCCAGATCGTGGGCGAGCAGCTTGGCGTCGATCCTGAAGACGTGATCGTCGTTGAGGGCGATACCGGCGCCTACGACTGGGGTGTCGCGACCTTTGCCAGTCGCGCGGCGGTGGTGAGCGGCAACGCGATCCACAAGGCAGCCTTGAAGGCGCGCGCGCTCGTGCTCGAGGCGGCGGCGAACATGCTCGAGGTCGCACAGGCCGATCTCGAGCTCGCGGACGGCAAGGTCCGGGTCAAGGGCACGGATCGCTATGCAACGCTGGCGGACGTCGCGACCGCGACCAACCCGCTGCGCTATGCCTTCAACAAGGCGGCGCAGAGCGCGACGCAGTTCGCGCCGGCCGCGCGTCATGACGGGCCGCAATTGGGTGAGGGGCGGGCGCCCGGCGTCGAGGTGACCGACTATTACGCGCCGCCGCACGCCACCTGGGCCTATGGCGTTCATGCCGCGATCGTCGAGGTCGATCCCGGCCTCTGCTCGATCAAATTCAACCGGTATCTGTGTGTTCACGACTGCGGCAACATGATCAACCCGACGATCGTCGAGGGTCAGGTCATGGGCGGCGTCGCGCAAGGGGTCGGCGGCGCGTTCTATGAGCGAGTCGAGTACGACGCTGACGGCAACCCGCGCAACGCCAACTTCATGGATTTCCTGATGCCCTATGCGACCGAGGTGCCCTCGGTCGAGATGCACCATATGGAGACGCCCTCGCCCTTGAACCCCCTCGGCGTGAAGGGCGTGGGCGAGGCCGGGTGCATCGCGGTCGGTCAGGTGCTGGCCTCGGCGCTCGATGACGCGCTGAAGCCTTTTGGCGTTGCACCCTTCCGCGCCGTACCGCTCTCGCCCAACGCGATCTTCGAGGCGCTCGAGGCGGCGAAGAAAAACTAGGCCCTCGATCTGCCAGGCTTGTGCGCCTGGGTGGAGAGGCAGGCAAGCGTCCAGTGAATTACCGCCACGCCTTCCATGCCGGCAATTTCGCCGACGTCGTCAAGCACGCCGTGCTGGCGCTGATCATCGCGTACCTCAAACAGAAACCGACTCCCTTTGCGGTGATCGATACCCATGCGGGCGCGGGGTGCTACGACCTGCAGGCCTTGGAGGCGGCGCGAACTGGCGAGTGGCGCCTCGGCATCGCGCGGGTGTTGGCGCTGAAATCCCCGCCCACGGCTCTCGAGCCCTATCTCAGGGTGGTGCGCGGGCTGAACGAAGGCGAGGCTGGGACCTTGCGCTGGTATCCGGGCTCGCCTCGGCTTGCCCACGCGCTGATGCGCCGGGGCGACCGGCTATTCGCGACCGAGCTGCACCCCGTCGACCACGACGCGCTCTCGGCGTTGTTCGCCGGCGCTCGGGGCGTGAAGGTGGTCAAGCTGGATGGTTACCAGGCGCTCGCCGCCTTTGTGCCGCCGCGTGAGCGGCGCGCGCTGGTGTTGGTCGATCCACCATTCGAGAAGACCGACGAGTTCGAGCGCATGGCGGAAGGGCTGTTGGCGGCATATCGGCGCTTCTCAACCGGCATCTACCTGCTCTGGTACCCGATCAAGGAGCGCGCACCAATCCGGCGGTTTTACCAGGCGCTGGCGGAGAGCGGCATTCGCCGCATCCTCCGCGCCGAGATGCTGGTGGCCCGTGAACAGGACGGCGAGAGGCTCTCGGGCTGCGGCCTGATCATCGTCAATGCGCCATTCACGCTGCCCGAGTCCCTGGCGGAATTGCTGCCAGCGCTAACGGCAGCGATGAGTCAGGACAGCAAGAATGCACACGCGCGCGTCGACTGGCTCGTCGCCGAATGAGTGTGTCGTCGGAGTCACGCGGATTCCGCGCGTCGTCGCGCCTTAACTGAATTTTTTCGAGTAGCGGGTATTAAGCCCTTGACGCGCCGCGAGGAATACATATTTTTCGCCGCGTTGCCCGCCGCAAGGCAGGCGACGTAAATCAAGGGTTCACCCCCTTTGGGTTCAACGCAGGTTTGAGGGAGGTGCCAAGATGGCGCTCGCTCGTCAAATCGCGGTGAATACTGAAGCGGAGGCGGTCCGCGCCCGAGCAGAGGTACGAGCCGTACCCCTTCCGCTACCGAAAGGGAGCGGGAGTGAAGAACAGAAAGACCATTTCATCGTTCGGAATGGTCTGTGCTACGCCGGCAGCCACTTGATCGTCGACATGTGGGATGCCTCGAACCTCGACGATGTCGAGGCCATCGAGCGTGCCCTCAAGGCGGCGGTTGAAGCGGCTGGCGCGACGCTGCTGCATCTCCACCTTCATCGGTTCACCCCGAACGGCGTGTCGGGCGTGGCGGTGCTGGCGGAATCGCACATCAGTATCCATACGTGGCCGGAACGCGGCTATGCCGCGCTCGACATCTTCATGTGCGGAGATGCCGAACCGACCAAGGCGATAGCGGTGCTGCGGGCGGCCTTCCAGCCGGGCAGCATCAACGTCAGCGAGCATAAGAGAGGGATCATCTGACCCCTGGTCGGGTGGGGCGACGCGGGGCCTAGACGCCTCGCGCCGCAGCCTAGTCTGTGCGCGCCTTACGGTCTCAATCGAGCAGACGGCGAACCCACGGCGGCAGCTGAAAAGCGGCCCCGTGGACGTCTGCGCTGTAGTAGTCCGTCGAAACCTCGGCCTTGGCGAAACGCTCGGCGATCACCGAGGGTGACGTCGAGCCTAGGCTTGCGCTCTTGCCAAACCAGGTGAGGGCCATAAAACCGCCGATATAGGTCGGCACCACCGACAAATAGGTGCCGTGATGGGCGAACAGCCGGCCGAACAGGCGGTGGGTGTCGGTCAGCTCGTCAGGCTGGTAGAACGGCACGCCGGTTTGGAACGTGGCGAAGCCGCCCGGCTTCAGGGCCCGCTCGACCAGGCGATAGAATTCTTCGGCAAACAGCACGCCCGCCGGCCCGACCGGATCCGGCCGGTCCGCGATGATCACGTCATAGCGCCCGGCCGAGCGGTCATCTTTTAGGAAGGGAAAGGCGTCCACCGCGTGCACCTTGAGCCGCTTGTCGGCGAAGGCCGCGCCGCTGATGCTCTTGAAGTGCTGCCTGCACAGCTCGATCACGCGCCCATCGATGTCGACGAGCTCGACCTCCTTGACCGATTTGTGCTTGAGCACCTCTTCCGCGATGGCGCCGTCGCCGCCGCCGACGATCATCACCCGCTCGACCTTGCCGTGCTCCATCATCGGCACATGGGTCAGCATCTCGGAATAGGCGCACTCGTCGCGCTCGGTGATCTGGACGTTGCCGTCCAGCACCATGACCCGCCCGTTCAGCACCGAATCGAAGATCAGGATGTGCTGGAAGTCCGAGCGCTCATCGACCAGCGGCTTGCCCTTCAGCTCGAAGGACTGGGCGTAACCCTTGTAGAGCGTCTCGACAAACCGGTCGGCCATGGCGCGTCCTCCTCAAAGCGTGGCGCTCGTCTTAGGGTAGTGTGCAAAGGCGCGCAACCGCTTTGGCGGACATCGGGGAGGGCGTGGAAGGAATGTCACGGATTGTCGACGTCGCTCTGCCGCTTCTTCACCGTTTGCCGCCCGAGACCGCCCACCGGCTGGCTCTGGCGGGGCTGAAGTTGCCCGTGCCGCGTGCGCCGGCACCCCCGGAAGCACTCGCCGTCAAGGTCTTCGGCAAGTCCGTGCCGAGCCCGATCGGCCTCGCCGCCGGCTTCGACAAGGACGCCGGTTCGCTCGCCGGCCTTTACCGGCTCGGGTTCGGCTTCGTCGAGGCCGGCACGGTGACGCCCCGGCCGCAAGCCGGCAATCCGAGGCCGCGTTTGTTTCGGCTGGAGGAGGACGCGGCGATCATCAACCGCATGGGGTTCAACAGCGGCGGTCACGACCGCTTCGAGCGCAATGTCGAGCGCTTTCGCAAGAGCTCGATCGGCGCCCGCGCTGTGCTCGGCATCAACCTCGGCGCCAACAAGGACGCGGACGACAAGATCGCCGACTATGTCGAGGGCGTCGGGCGGCTGTCAGGCTATGCCGACTATGTCGTGGTCAATATCTCGTCGCCGAACACGCCGGGGCTTCGCGGCCTGCAGGAGGGCGCTCAGCTCGACGAGCTGCTCGACCGCCTGGCTAATGCGCGGGCACGCCTCACCCTGACGCCACCCCTGCTTCTCAAATTGGCGCCGGACCTTGACGACGCCGCGCTCGAGGCGCTGGTTGAGCGCGCGATCGCGCATCGGCTCGATGGCCTGATCGCGACCAATACGACGACTATGCGGCCCCCAACGCTCCGCTCGAGGCACAGAGAGCAGGCCGGGGGCCTGAGCGGGGCGCCGCTCAAGGCGCGCGCGCAGTCGGTGCTGGAGAAGATCGCGGCGCTCGCCAAGGGTCAGCTCACGCTGGTTGGGGTCGGCGGCATCGCCTCGGCCGAGGACGCGCGAGCCCGTCTGGCCGCCGGCGCCGCCCTGGTGCAGACCTATACCGGCTTCGTCTATCAGGGCGCAGCGCACATTCGCGCGATCAACGAGGGATTGGCAACGCCGCCCTAGCGCGCCTCGATCTCGGCCTTGATGCGCTTGGCGGCTTCGAGCGGGTTGTCGGCTTCGGTGATCGGGCGGCCGATGACGAGCACGTCGGCACCGGCAGTGGCGGCCTCGGCCGGCGTCATGAAACGCTTCTGATCACGCGCTGCGGCCCAGGCCGGGCGAATGCCGGGCACGACCAGTTCGAGCTCGGGCCCGAGCGTATGCTTGATCGCCGCAATCTCCTTCGGCGAGCACACGACGCCGTCAACGCCAGCAGACTTAGCGAGTGCCGCGAGCTTGACCGCCTGGGCGGCGGGTTCGGCGGCGATCGATTGCAGCACGAGGTCGTTGGCGTCGAGGCTGGTCAGGACGGTGACCGCGAGGATCTTCGGTCGGGGCGAGCCGAGCTTGGCCGCCTCGGCCTTGGCCGCTGCGACCGCCGCCCGCATCATCGCAACGCCGCCGCTCGCATGAACCGTGAGATAGGCCGGCCCGCGCGACACCGCGCTCGTGACCGCGCCCGACACCGTGTTCGGGATGTCGTGCAGCTTGAGGTCGAGGAAGATCGGCTTGCCCAGCATGCTGATCTGGCGCAGGCCCGACGGGCCCTGGGCGACGAAGAACTCGAGCCCGACCTTGAAGCCGTCGACCAGTTCGGCCAGCGGTCGGGCGAGGTCAGCTGCCTGCCCGACCGACGAGGTGTCGAGCGCGACGTAGAGGCGAGGGGGGCGTCTTGCCGAATCAGCCATGGCGATCCTCCGATTCAGCTCTTAGGACGCGCCGCCCCTGCCTGTAAAGTGCCGGCGATCGTTTGGCCATGGAGCCCGCCATGTCGTCCCCGTCGCCCGCCGAGATCACCGCCCGCGCGCTGCTGGACGCCGGCGCCTTCCTGGTGCGGCCCGAGCAGCCCTTTCGCCTGACCTCGGGCCTGCTCGCGCCGTTCTACATCAACTGCCGGCAGATCATCTTCCACCCGGAGGCGCGCGGGCGCATCGCCGATGCGCAGGCGGTGGCGATCGACAAGGCGCTGCCGGGTGACTCGATCGAGGTGGTCGCAGGCGGCGTCACCGCCGGCGTGCCGTTCGCCACCATGATGGCCGATCGGTTGACCCTGCCGCTCGTCTATGTCCGGCCGGAGCCCAAGGGCCATGGCCTCGGCGCGCAGATCGAGGGCGGCGACGTCGCGGGCCGGCGCGTCCTCCTGGTCGAGGACCTGATCACGACCGCAGGCAGCATCCTGAAGTTCGTGGGCGCGCTTCGGGCGGCGGGCGCGACCGTCGAGCACGTCTCGGTCGTGTTCTCACGCGCGGGCGAGGCGCCGTTGAAGGCGCTGGCCGATGCCGGCCTCACGCTCCACGCGCTCTGCACGCTCGATACGCTCCTCGCGGCGGCGCGGGCCGCCGGGCGGGTCGACGCCGCCGCGCTCGCCGACGTGCGCGCGTTTCTTGCGGACCCGGAAGGGTGGTCGAGGAGGCGGGACGCGGCTTACTAGGTTCCTGATCGGCCGTCGCTCGCGCTGTGCTGTCGTCATTCCACGGCGGCGTCTGCGCCGACCGTGGAATCCATGGTTCCGCGTGCGCTGTGCGATGGATCCTCTGGTCGCGCCTCTGGCGCGCCAGAGGATGACGGAAAGGGTGTGCTGTAGGCGCGCGGCGCGCTGAGGCGCGCCTTTGATCAACTCCAACCCAAAGTCCCTCCCCCGGTCTCCGGGGGAGGGATTGGTCCGGTTACTCTGCCGCGACGCGAACGCTCGGCTTGTTCTTGAACTGCTCGGCCTCGGTCGAGTCCTTGAGCGCGGTGGTGGACGACGAGCCGCCTGAGATCGCCATCGAGATCGCGTCGAAATAGCCGGTGCCGACCTCGCGCTGATGGCGCGTCGCGGTGTAGCCATTGGCCTCGGCCGCGAACTCGGCTTCCTGCAGCTCGCAATAAGCGCCCATGCCGCGGTCGCGATAGCCGCGCGCGAGCTCGTACATGCTCAGGTTGAGGCTGTGGAAGCCCGCCAGCGTGACGAACTGGAACTTGTAGCCCATGGCGCCGATCTCGCGCTGGAAGCGCTCGATCGTGTCGACGTCGAGATTGGCGCGCCAGTTGAACGAGGGCGAGCAATTATAGGCCAGCATCTTGCCGGGGAACTGCTTGTGCATGGCCTCGGCGAAGGTCTTGGCCTGCTTGAGGTTGGGCTTCGACGTCTCCATCCAGATCAGATCGGCATAGGGCGCGAACGCAAGCCCACGCGCGATGCAGCGCGCCATGCTCTCGCCCTCGCCCTGACGCAGCCGGTAGAAGCCCTCGGGCGTGCGCTCGCCGGAGAGGAACGGGCGGTCGCGCTCATCGACATCGCTGGTGATGAGCTGCGCGCTCTCGGCATCGGTGCGCGCGACGATGAGCGTCGGCACGCCCATGAGATCGGCGGCCAGTCGCGCGGCGTTCAAATTGCGCACATGGGCCTGCGTCGGGATCAACACCTTGCCGCCCATGTGGCCGCACTTCTTCTCGGAGGCGAGCTGATCCTCGTAGTGCACGGCGGCGGCGCCGGCCTCGATGTAGTTCTTCATCAACTCGAAGGCATTGAGCGGCCCGCCGAAGCCGGCTTCGGCGTCCGCGACGATCGGCGCGAACCAGTCGGTGCCGGCCTTGCCCTCATAATGGTCGATCTGATCCGCGCGGCTGAGCGCGCGGTTGATGCGCCGGCAGAGCTCCGGGCCGCTGTCCGCAGGGTAGAGGCTCTGGTCCGGAAAGGTCTGGCCGGCGGTGTTGGCATCGGCCGCGACCTGCCAGCCGGAGAGATAGATCGCCTTCAGGCCGGCGCGCACCATCTGCACCGCCTGATTGCCCGTAAGCGCACCGAGCGCGTGCACATAGCTCTGGTTCTTCAGGAGCGACCAGAGCTTGTTCGCGGTGTGCTCGCCGAGCGTATGGGACACGCGCAACGACCCCCTGAGCCTTACGACGTCGCCCGGCGTGTAGTCGCGCGTGATGCCGTCGAAGCGGCCTTCAGGCGCGGTGGGGACGAGGGCGTCGAAGTTTGCTTGGGTCATGACACGTCTCCTTGACGGATGTTCTATGAGGCGCCGGCGGGCGCCTCGATCAGCAGGGGATAAGCGGGAAGAGTCAGGAACTCGGCGAAGGTCTCGTCGGTCGAGAGTTTGGCGAAGAGCTTGATGGCCTCGTCAAAACGGCCGGCCTTGAAGCGGGCTTCGCCCACCTCGGCCTTGAGCGCCTCGGCCTCGCGCGCGAGCGTCGCCTCGAACAGCGCGCGATCGATGGTGCGCCCATCATCCAGCCTGGCGCCGTGCCTGAGCCACTGCCACACCTGGGCGCGGCTGATCTCGGCGGTCGCGGCGTCTTCCATCAGATTGTAGATCGGCACGCAGCCCTGGCCGCGCAGCCACGCCTCGATGTACTGGATGCCGACCGAGATGTTCTGGCGGAGCCCGGCCTCGGTGATCTTGCCTTCGGGCAAAGCGACGAGGTCACCGGCGGTCACCACGAGATTGTCGAGCGTGCGATTGAGCTGGTTGGGCCCGCTCATGCCGGCGTCGAACACGGCCTTCGCGATCGGCACGAGGCCCGGGTGTGCCACCCAGGTGCCGTCATGGCCGTCGCCGACCTCGCGCTCCTTGTCGGCCCTGACCTTGGCGAGCGCCGCCTCGTTCGCGGCTGGATCGTTCTTGATCGGAATCTGCGCCGCCATGCCGCCCATGGCATAGGCACCGCGGCGATGACAGGTCTTGATCAAAAGCTGGCTGTAGGCGCGCAGGAACGGGCGCGTCATGGTCACGCTGGCGCGATCCGGGATGACGAACTCGGGCCGGTTCCGGAACTTCTTGATGAAGCTGAAGATGTAATCCCAGCGGCCGCAATTGAGGCCGACGATGTAGTCGCGCAGTTCGTAGAGGATCTCGTCCATCTCGAAGGCGGCGAGGATGGTCTCGATCAAGACGGTGCATCGAACCGAACCGGGCTTGATGCCGAGCGTCTTCTCGGAAAACGCAAACACCTCGGCCCAGAGCCGCGCCTCGAGGTGGCTCTCCAACTTCGGCAGATAGAAATAGGGGCCGGTGCCGCGCTGCAGCGCTTCCGCGGCGTTGTGGAAGAAGAAGAGGCCGAAGTCGAACAGCGAGCCCGACATCGGCTGGCCATCGACCAGGAGGTGCGCCTCGTCGAGATGCCAGCCGCGCGGCCTGACGATCAGCGTCGCGATGGTCGGGTTGAGCGCGTACTTCTTGCCGCTCGCGGGGTCGGTGAAGCCGATCGTGCGCCGGATCGCGTCGCGCATGCTGATCTGGCCTTCGATCATGTTGGCGAGCGTCGGCGCGTTGGCGTCCTCGAAGTCCGCCATGAAGACGTTGGCGCCCGAGTTGAGCGCGTTGATCACCATCTTGCGGTCGGTCGGTCCGGTGATCTCGACACGTCGGTCGGTCAGGTCGGCGGGGATCGAGGCGGTGCGCCAATTGCCCTCGCGGACCTTCTGGGTCTCGGGCAGGAAAGTTGGCAGCACGCCGGCATCGAGCTTGGCCTGCCGCTCGATTCGCGCGGCAAGCCGCCGGCGACGCTCAGGCCCGAACTTGCGCTCGAGCGCGACGATGAACGCGAGCGCATCCGCGGTCAGCATCTCTGCCGTGCCCGGCGGCAGCGCGGACGCGCAAAACTCGGCCCCCGCAGGCAGGGCAAGGCGATGGTCC
>Ga0194128_10001509_pt1 | contig 40293 bp, 36 predicted proteins | sample TA2KigCa65mmetaG_FD_148650 | JGI IMG/M metagenome (GOLD analysis project Ga0194128, IMG submission 148650) | Freshwater microbial communities from Lake Tanganyika, Tanzania - TA2015037 Kigoma Deep Cast 65m | ecosystem: Environmental > Aquatic > Freshwater > Lake | place: Tanzania: Lake...
GACTGCTTGTCGATATAATGTTAAAAGGGCTCAAACCGACTTGCAAAAAGTCGATCCAAGCCCTTGTCTGTTTTTGTGGTGCCGAAGGAGGGAATCGAACCCACACGCCGTTGCCGGCACTGGATTTTGAGTCCAGCGCGTCTACCAGTTCCGCCACTTCGGCGACAGGGAGATAAGATAGCCCCTTCCTCGCCCCATGTAAACCCTCAGTCCGGGCGCTCGGACTTGGGTCGGCCGAGAATCTCGGCGTAGACCAAAGCCCTGCGCGCCTCCCTGGGGGTGAGGCTCCACCCCTGCTTGCGATGGCGCACCGGCTCACGGCCTTGCCCGACCGACCCCATCCGGGCGGCGGCCTGCTCCTCCATGAACTGGAACTCCTCCAGAGACCGGCGCTCGGCCTGGCGGGCCCGCTCCTCCATCTGGCGCACCCGCTGATCCATCTCCCGCAGTTCCTCCTCGGCCCGGCGGTATTTGCCTTCGCCTGGGGCTTCGGGCGCCGAAACCTCGGTGGAGACAACCTCGGCAGGCACCCGCTCCAACTCCACCTGCTTAGGGCGGGCAGGAGACTGCTCGAAGATCTCGGGCCAGGGCCACTTCCCTTGCTCCTCCTCTTCCTCCTCCACCTCGGCCCGCGCTGCGGCCGCGGCCTGCTTGGGGGCGGCCTCGTGCCGGCGGCGCGCCTCTTCGAGGGACTGGCGGCGCCGGCGCCGGTCCAGATATGCCGAGACAGCGCTGAAGATCACGAAGATGAGCAGATAGATAAACTGGTCCATCACCTCGGTCCCCTATCACGCCTGGGGTTGGGGAGGCTTGCCCTCATCGCCGGCCCCAGAGATGGAGGAGCGCATGTCAGTGTCGGCCTGGAGATTGCGCATCCGGTAGTAGTCCATGATTCCGAGGTTGCCGCTCCGGAAGGACTCGGCGATGGCGCGGGGCACCTCGGCCTCGGCCTCCTTGACCCGGGCGTTCATCTCCTGGACCAGGGCCTTCATCTCCTGCTCGCGGGCCGCAGCCATGGCGCGGCGCTCCTCGGCCCGGGCCTGGGCGATCTTCAGATCCGCGGCAGCCTGATCGATCTGCAGCTTGGCGCCGATGTTGTCGCCCACGTCCACGTCGGCGATGTCGATGGAGAGGATCTCGAAGGCCGTGCCCGAGTCCAGGCCCTTTTCGAGCACGGTCTTGGAGATGCGGTCGGGGTTCTCCAAAACTTCCTTGTACGTGGCCGAAGAGCCGATAGTGGTGACGATACCCTCGCCCACCCTGGCCAAGATGGTCTCCTCGCCGGCCCCGCCCACCAGCCTTTCGATGTTGGCCCGCACCGTCACCCTACAGATGGCCTTGACCTGGATGCCATCCTTGGCCACCGCGGCGATGGGCGAGGTGGTAATCACCTTGGGGTTGACGCTGACCTTGACCGCCTCGAGCACGTCGCGGCCGGCCAGGTCGATGGCCGTGGCCCGCTCAAAGGTGAGGGGGATATTGGCCTTGTCCGCCGAGATCAGGGCCAGGATCACCACGTCCACATTGCCCCCGGCCAGGTAGTGGGCCTCCATGCGGTCCAGGCTGACGTCGAGGCCGGCCTTGGTGGCGCTGATCCTGGGCCGCACGATGTTCTGGGGTGGCACCTTTCGCAGGCGCATGCCCACCAGGTCCTTGAAGATGCTCACCTTGACCCCGGCGAAGTACGCGGTGATCCACAATCCGATGGGGATGAAGTAGGTGAAAAGGCTGAGGAAGATGATGATGCCGAAGAGGATGAGGATGGGTAAGAGCAGTTCCATAGGACCCTCGCTTTACAGGTGGAATGGTGTATTCACTTGTCGCTGTCCGGTTTGCCCTGCACCAACACCCGGCTGCCCACCACCTCCACCACCACTATCCGGGTGCCCCGGGGGACGAAGCTCCCCTCGCTGACCACGTCGACGATGCGCTCGCCGAAACGGGCATTGCCGCTGGGCCGCAGCGGGGTGAGGGCCTCGCCGGTCTGCCCGGCCAGCTCGGCCAGGTCCGCCGGGGCGGCGCGGTATCCTTCCCGGCTGGTGTTGCCCTGCTCCAGTACCAGCCGCTGCCAGGCCCGGTTGCGCAGCATCAACCAGACCAGCACTGCCGTTACCAGCGCGGTCAGGGCCCCCAGCCACAGGGTCGCCCCTGCCCCCAGCCGCACGTAGGTATATACCACGCCGGTCAGCAGGGACAGGGCGCCCAGCACCCCGAAGACATTAACCCCCGGGATGACGAAGACCTCCAGGAAAAGCAGGACGAACCCCATCACCAACAGGCCGACGGCATAGACCCAGGGCAGGGTTTCGGGGGCGAAGAAACTCACGCCGACCTCACCAGGATGCGGTTGCCATGGGCGGCGACGATGCGGATGGGTTTGTGAGGCTCGATGAATTCCCTTTCGGCGATGACATCGAGGCGCTTACCCCCGAAGAGCCCCACCCCCACCGGCCGCAGATAGGTGAGGGTCACCCCCTCCTGGCCCACCAGTTCCCGGTCGTGTGCGGTGGAGGCGGCCACGTACCCTTCGGCGGACGAGGTTTGACCCTGCAGCACCAGGCGGTTGAAGGCACCGATCCTGGGCAGGGAACGCAGGAAAAGGGCGGCCAGGCCGATGGCCGCGGCCAGCGAAAGGGTGAGGCGGCTGACCAGCCCGGCGAACTCCTCCAAGCTCCATAGTTCGAAGCTTCCCATCTGGGTCAGGAGCAGGCTGCCAACGATGCACAGCAGGCCGGCCAGTCCCACCACACCGAAGCCGGGGATGAAGAAGAGTTCGGCGGTCAGCAGCCCCACCCCCGCCACAAATAGAAAAACCTCGTCCCACTCGGCCAGGTGGACCAGGTAATGGCTGCCGAAGAAAACCCCCAGGCAGACCAGGGCGATGGTGCCGCCCACCCCCCAGCCAGGGGCCTTGACCTCGGCGATCAGGCCGAAGATCCCCACCGCCAGCAGGAGGGAACTGATGACGGGATGGGTGAGGAAACCGACCAGGTCCTCGGCCCAGTTGGACTCCACTGCCACCACCTGGGCATCCCCCAGGTCGTAGAGCTGGAGCAGGGCGAGCAGGGTCTCGGCGCTCTGGTCGGCGATCTCGTACCTGAGGGCCTGGGCAGTGGTGAAGGTGGCGGGCCGGCCGGTCTCGGCGCTCAACTCGGGGATCTCCACCTTCTCGTCCACCATGGCCTCGGCGATCTGGGGATCGCGGCCGGTACGTTCGGCAGTGGCCCTCATCTCGGCGCGGAAATAGGAGATGACCTTGTCGCTGGCCTTCTCGCCGGTGGCCGCGTCCACCGCGGTGGCCGCGCCGATGGAGCCGCCCTGGGCGATGGCGATCTTGTCGCAGGCCAGGGAGATCAGGGCCCCGGCCGAGATGGCTCGTTTGTTGATGAAGGCGATGGTCAAAGGCTCGGCGTCGAGGATGGCGTCGCGGATTACGGTGGCCGCGTCCACCCGGCCGCCAAAGGTGTCGATGTCGAAGACAATGGCCGCCGCCTGCGCCGCTTCGGCGTCCTCAATGGCCCGCATCACAAAGGCGGCCAACCCCGGATTGATCATGCCCTGCCCGGTGTGGAGCCGAACATGGTAGACTGTCCGCCCCTGCGCGGCGAGGGGCCAGAGCATTAGCGCCAGCATTCCCAGACCCGCCCAACGCTTCATGTCCGTGCCTCGTGGGGACAATGGTTTATTTCTTAAACAATATACACGCGCGGCGGCGCCACGCTATTGGATCATCTCGCGGAACTGCACCGGGCCGGCATCCTCGGTGCCCGGCTTGTAGCGAACCTTGATCTCCACCCGGCGGTTCTGGGCCCGGTGCTCGGGGGTGTCGTTAGGGGCCAGGGGGTGGTATTCCCCGTAGCCGATGGCAGACAAGCGCGCCCGGTCGATGCCGGCCTCCTCGGCAAAGAGGTCCAGCACCTGCATGGCCCGGGCATTGGACAGCCAGTGGTTGTTGGCGAACTGGGCCGTGCGGATCGGCACGTCGTCGGTGTGTCCGCCGATCTCGATGGGATTGGGCACCTGGGTGAGCACCTCGCCGAGTTTGAGCAGCAGGGCGGCGCTCTCGGTCTTGATCTCGGCCTGGCCGCTGCCAAACACCGCCTGGTCGCGGATGCGGATGATGATTCCCTCGCTGCTGTGGAGCACCTCGATGTTGTTTTCCTGACGGGCGGCCTCGACGATCTCCAGAATTTCCTGTCGCGCCTGGTTCATGGCCTCGCGGCCCTCGCCCCGGGCCATAGGCGCGTAGAACTCGATGGGAGAGATCAGCACCGGCTCGCCGTGCAGCACCCCCAGGGCCCCCTGTAGGGACCCGGCCGCCTTGGAGAACTCCGGCTTGCTGAGGGTCGAAAAGGAGAGCATCAGGGCGAAACAGGCCATCAGCAGCCCCATCAGATCGGCAAAGGTGATGATCCAGGGCGGGGCCGGCACCGACGGTCTGGGGGTCTCCTCCTCGTAGTTCATGGGGGCCTTTCAGTCTCCGGCCCGGCGGTGTTTGGGCGGCAGGAAGACCATCAGCTTGTGCTCAACAATGCGCGGGTTGTCGCCCGACTGGATGGCCATGATGCCCTCGACTACCATGCGCTTCAGCAGCATCTCGTGGTTGTTGAGGTTGCGCAGCTTCTCGGAGAAAGGCTTGTACACCACGTTGGCCAGGATCGCCCCGTACAGGGTGGTGACCAGGGCCAGGGCCATGCCCGGCCCGATCATCGCCGGGTCCGACAGATCCCTTAACATCAAAATCAGGCCGATCAGGGTGCCGATCATGCCCAAGGAGGGGGCGGCCTCGCCCATGTTGAAGAGCATGTCCTGGCCGACCCGGTGGCGCTCGTTGAGAATGCGCAGTTCGGTCTCGAGGATGTTCATGATCAGGTTGGGCTCCACCCCGTCCACCGCCAGGCGCACCCCCTGGGCCAGGAAGGGGTCCTTCTCCTCGCTGGCGGCCTGCTCCAGGGCCAGGATGCCCTCACGCCGGGCAGTCTCGGCGTAGACGACGATCTTGCGGATCAGGAGGTGGGGGTCGCCGGCCTTGTTGAAGAAGGTGTTCCGGTAGAGCCGGCCGATGCCGACCACCGTCTTCAGCGGATAGGAAATCATAGCCCAGGCCACCGTGCCCACCACCACCAGGGCGATGGCCTCGGGCGAGTAGAGGGCCTGCAACCCCTGGTACCCAGTGAAAACAACCGCCCCGATCAGGGCGAGGGTGCCGATCACGGTCCCGATGTCCACGATTCCCCTTTCTGCTGGCCCGCCCGCTAGACGCTCCAGCGGCTCTCGAAGGCATCCTTGATGCTGAGTCTGATGATACTGAATCTTTTGGCCCGGGGACGGTAGCGGACTACCCATTTCACCCCGGAGATGATGTCCTGGTGCGCGTGGCCGTTGCGCCGGAGCAGGTCGTAACTCTGCCGTTCTTCGGCCAACTGCACCGCCGAGGGTTGCTGGCCGATCAACTTGTAAGAAAGCTCCACCGCCTGGTTGGCCCCCTCCTTGTCGTCGCCCTCCACCGAAAAGTTCTCCGAGGACCGCATCGATGAGGGCGCCACGGCCATCAGGTCCGCGGTCGTGGCCGCCAGCTCTTAGGTCCGCCGGAAGCAGACGATCAGGTCGTCGGCGTCGCGTAGCTTCTCGGCCAGCCAGCGGACCACGTTGTGGTAAATGCTGGCCCGCAGCTCTGCATCCTGGCTCACCAGGTTCTCAAAAGCGCTGCTTTCCAGGACCATCAGGCTGCTGGGCTCCTGGGCCCGGACCGTGGCCGAACGCGGCTGACCGGTGATAAACCCCACCTCCCCCACCGCGCTGATCGGGGCGATAAGGGCCAAGCCGCTTCCGTCTTCAGCCAGCACCTCCACCTAGCCCTTGCCCAGCATGAAGAGCCGCTAGCTGGGGCCCCTTATTCGCACAGCACCTGCCCGGGGGCGTAGTCCTCGCGCTTGCACAGCTGGAAGAGGCGCTGCAACTGTTCGGATTTGAGGCCCACGAACATGGGCCGGGGTTTGAGGGTCTTGACGGCTTCGTTCATCGGGTCTTTTCTCGTGGAGCACGTACGCAACCTGCCGGCAGCCGGCGGGCCGACCAGACAACTATACGCAAATATTCCCGCTCGATCCAGCAGGAGGGTGGGGCGATTGACGCCTTGGGGTGAGGAGGCCTATCTTGTGCGCCGCACAGAAGAAAGGAGCGTCTATGAACAGCTCGGAAAAACTCGCCCTGGTGCTGGCCGGGGGACGGATCATCGACCCGGCCAACCATCTCGACGCCGTGATGGACGTGGGGATCAGGGATGGCAAAATCGCAAGGGTGGCCCCCCAGATCCCCGCCGCCGACGCGCAGCGCCGCATCGACGTGAGCGGCCTGGTAGTGGTGCCCGGCCTGCTCGACATCCACATCCACGCCTACCACACCCGCCAGACCGAAGGCGGCCAGGGCCGCTGGGCCGGCAGCCTGCACCCGGACGCCCATTTTCTCAAAGAGGGCGTCACCACCTGCGTGGATACCGGCTCGGCCGGCTGGCAGGAAATGGCCCACTTCCGCGAAACGGTCATCGCCCGGAGCCTTACCCGGGTGCTGGCCTACGTCAACATCTCCGGACCGGGGATGGGCGAGTCCGAGCAGGTGGTGCCCACCCTCGACGCCAAAAAAGCCGCCGAAGCCGCCCTGGAGCACCGCGAGGTGGTGGTGGGCATCAAGACCGCCCATTACTGGACCTCCCTGCCCTTCGACGCCGAACACCCCGCTTGGGCCTCGGTGGACCGGGCCGTGGAGGCCGGCGAGTTGTGCCAGATGCAGGTGATGGTGGATTTCTGGCCCCGGCCGCCCGAGCGCTCCTACCCCGACCTCCTGCTCAAGCACCTGCGGACCGGCGACATCCACACCCATGTCTTCGCCCGGCAGTTCCCCGTCATCGACCCCCAGGGCAAGGTCTACGAGCACATGCACCAGGCCCGGGCGCGGGGCATCCACTTCGACCTGGGCCACGGAGCAGCCAGCTTCTGGTGGCGCAACGGGGCCCGGGCCATCGCCCAGGGTTTCCCCCCAGACTCGATCAGCACCGATTTGCACATGGGCAATATTCACGGCTGCGTCCACAGCATGCTCGACACCATGTCCAAATGCCTGAGCATAGGGATGCCTCTGCCCGAGGTGATCTACCGCTCCACCGTGACCCCGGCCAAAGCCATCCATCGGCCGGCCCTGGGCACCCTGAGCCCCGGCGCCGAGGCCGACGTGGCGGTGCTGAAATGCCTGGAGGGGGATTTCACCTTCCGCGATTGCGGCTGGACCCGCAACCAGGGCCTGCAGAAGCTGGAATGCCAGATGACCCTGCGCAAGGGCGAGGTGGTGTGGGACCGCCACGGCCTCAGCTGCCCGGACTGGCAGGAAGTCCCCGCCGACTCGGGATACTGGGAGGTCACTGAGGTGCCCGTGCCTGTGCCGAGGCTCTGGCGCTAACGGCCTACTTCACCAACCTGGCGATCTCCTTAAACTGGGGAGTGCCCGCCACCCGCAGCAGCTCGAAAAGCGCCATCTCCACACTCGTCAGCACCGCCCCGGCCTGGACCATGCGGTCCAGGCCGGTTTGTTTGTTCTCCAGGGTGCGCGAGGAAACCGCCTCTCCCAACACCTCCACCCCGTAGCCCTGGTCCAGCAGATCGCAGCAGGTCTGGTACACGCAGATGTGCGCCTCGATGCCGGCCAGGAGGACCCGCCGCCTATTGCTGGCCCGCAGGGCCTGCCCGAACTCGGGCAGGCCGCAGGCGCTGAAGCAGAGCTTGGCCAAAGGTTGCTGGTCTTTCAACAGGTCGGCTACCTCTGGAATGGTCGGCCCCAGGCCCTGAGGGTACTGCTCCAGCCAGAGGATTGGCAGTTCCAGCACCTGGGCCCCCTTGATCAGGATCTCCAGATTGCGGTAAAGCTGCTTCCGCTGGTGCATCAGCGAGGCCAGTTTGCCCTGCACGTCGATGAGGACTAGGGCGGTGTTGTCGGGTCTAAGCATCAGATGTACCCCGTCGAGCCGTCCGGGCGGATGGGGCAGGTGCGCTGCCAGTGAATGTACCCCCTGCTGCCGCTGACCACCTTTTCATTCACCTCCACCCCCAGCCCCGGCCGGTTGTTGAGTTCAAGGTACCCGTTCTTGGGCAGGTACGGTTCATCCACCCAGTCCTTCCACTCCAGGCTCCCCGGCAGGATGTATTCGAGGATGAGGAAGTTGGGCGTGGCCGCTGCGAACTGCACGTTCACCGCCGTGGATAGAGGGCTCATGGGGTTGTGCGGGGCGATGTCCACGTAGTGAGCCTCGGCGATGGCGGCGATCTTGCGCATCTCCAAGAGGCCCCCGCAGACGCAGACGTCGGGCTGGATGATGTCGGCGCCCTGGGCGGCCACTAGTTCCAGAAACTCGAAACGCCCGTACAGGCTCTCGCCCGTGGCCAGGGGCACCTGCATCTGGGCATGCAGCCGCGCCCAGGCCGGCAGATGCTCGGGCCGCAGCGGTTCCTCGTAGAAGAAGGGGTCGAACGGGGCCAGGGCATTGGCCAGTTGCAGGGCGCGGATGGGCTCAAAGATCTGGGCGTGGGGGTCAAAGGCGAACTCCCACTCCGCCGGCGTATGCTTGCGGAGATCCTCGAAGAAGCGGGCCGCCTCGGAGCAGATCCGGCCCCAGCGCGCGGCGTTCGGGTCGAGGCGGTAGGGGGAGAGCTTGAAGGCGGTGAAACCCCACTGCTCGTGCATCTTTTGGGCCTGCTCGGCCGTCTCCTTGCCGTCACGGCCGCCGATGCTGTGATACACCCGCACCCGGTCGCGCACATTGCCGCCCATAAGCATGTACACCGGCAGCTCAGCGGCCTTGCCGCTAATGTCCCAAAGGGCGTGGTCGATGGCTGAGATCACCGCCAGGCCGGTGCCGCCGGGGGGAAAGCGGAACTGCTGGATGAGCTTGAGCATGATGTACTCGATGCGGCGGGGGTCCTCGCCCTTGATCATCTCAAAGATGTAGTTGGCGATGGGCTCCACCGACAGGTCCGGGCCGATGGAGTAAGCCTCGCCCCAGCCGCTGATCCCCTCGTCGGTCTCCACCTTGATCAGGCCGCGCGGGCGGCTGCCCCAGCGGGCCATGAAGGTTTTAATGGCGGTAATCTTCACTTTAGCCTCCTTTCTCCTCAGGCAATAGGTGCGCGTGTTGGCGGTACCACTCGACGGTTTGACGGAATCCTTCCACAAGCGAGGTGCGCGGTTCCCAGCCCAGCTTCTGCCGGATGCAGCGGTTGTCGGCCACCCAGACCCGGGTGTCCCAGCTCCGGGCGGGCATGGAGCCCCATTCCGGCTCGGCGGCGATGCCCAACTCCTGCCTGGCCAGCTCCACCAGTTGGCGCAGGGAGGTCTGCGCGCCAGTGCCCACGTTGTACACCGCGCCGGGCTCCTGCCCCGGTTGGCTGGCGGCCAGCAGGTATGCCTCGCAGACGTCCTCCACGTACACGTAGTCGCGCATGGTCTCCGGGCTGACCAGGGGCGGCAATTCTCCTCGCAGACCCTTGCGGACCAGGGTGGGGAAGAGCCGGCCAGGGTCCTCGTAGGGGCCGTAGGCCGAGTACAGGCGCAGGGTGGGCAGTTGCAGGTTCTGGCTCTGGGCCGTGTGGCGGCAAAAGAGGGTGGCTGCCACCTTGGCGCAGGCGTAATGGCTATTGGGTTCGGGGAGTTCGTCCTCGGCGGGCGGGTGGTCCTTGGCCCCGTACTCGGAGGAGGAGCCGGTGTTGACGAAGGCCGCAAACCCCACCTGGGCGCAGGCCTCCACCAGCTCCACCGTGCCGGCGATATTGGTCTGGATCATCTGGGGCAACTCGGTCTGCCAGGAATAGGCCCCGTACGCGGCCAGGTGGAAGACCCACTCCGGGCGCACCTGGGTGACCAGCCGGTCTAGCCCGGCCCGGTCGCTCAATTCCACCTGGTGGAGATGCACCTGATCGCGGATGCCCTCCAGCCTCCAGGTCGCGTGTCCAAGGCGCACCAGCAGGTGGACCTGGCAGCCCTCGCGCAGGAGCCGGCGGGTCAGGTTTGCGCCCACGAACCCGGTGCCACCGGTGACCAGCGCGGTTTTCCCGGCCAAACAACCTCCTCTTTCAGACTGGCCCTACGGCTGCTGCAGGCGCACCACCACCACGTTCTGGGTGGCGTCCTCCTGCAGAAAGGTGAATTGCTGGTTCAGCCTCTGGATGACCTGGCGCTGCAAGGTGCGGAGTTCCTTCTGGTTCTTGGATATTAGGATCAGGTCCCCTGACTTCAGGCCGTGGGGATAATTGAGCGCCCGTTCACCTGCCGCCGCCAACGCCTCGTCCTGCTCGGGATTGCTCATGGGAAAGAGGTGTACCTTGCCGCTGAGCAGCAACGCCTCGGTGGTGTGGTTGGGCGCAATGAAGAGGGGGACGCGCTCCACCCCACCCAGGTACCGCCCGATCAGGGCTACCGCCTCCTCGACCTGGGGGTGGGTGGGCCGCTTGGGCCACAACTCGATGGGGCGGCCGGTGAGCAGGGCCTGGGCGGCGGTCCGATTCCACTGGTCGGCGAGAAAGGGGACCCCCAGGACCACCTGGAGCATCCCCAAGCAATAGACCGCGTAGGTGGCCGGCCGCCAGAAGCGGGCCGGCAGGGCCTCCCGACCGCGGACCAGGGCGCATAGCCAGTAGGCGGCCAGCACTAAGGAGGGGATGCAGACGTGATAGAGGTTGTTGGGATGGGAGCGGCCCAGATAATAGGTGAACTGCGCCAGGCCAAAGGCGGTGAGGCCGGCTACAACGCCCAGTTCGGGCAGGTGGGGCCTGGGCGCGGGGCGGTATCCCAGGTAGATCAGCAGCAACACCGAGACGAAATACACCCCCATGATCAGGGCCCAGGGGGTCCACGGGTCGATGGGCAGGGTGCCGAGCCCGCCGACACTATACAGAGCCAGGTAGCCCAGGTAGTGCTCCCAGTAAGGCCACTGCCCGGAGCGGGAGAGGATGTCGAAGGCCAGCAGCAGGTGCGCCGCCCCGATGGCCACCAGGGTCCAGCGCAACTCCCGGGCCAGCTTGCGCCCCCATGCGACCGGGCCGGCGGCGGGCAACTGGGCCCAGACCAGCATCCCCAGGTGGGTGGCCAGGACGTAGGCGAAGACCTCGGCGCTCCAGACTGCGGCCACTCCTACGAGGGCATGGGCGCCGATGCGGCAGGCCCTTTCCAGGGAGGGCCGCCAGGAGCGCAGCACCGGCAGGCAAAGCAGGAGAAAGACCAGGCCGAAGCGCAGCGGGCCGATGGAGGGCAGGGCGGCCATTTCAAGCTGGCTGAAGAAACTGACCAGCAGCACCAGGCCCAGGACCAGCGCGGCGAAGACCTGGGCGCCCAGCAGCCGGCGCAGGAGCAGGTAGATCAGGCTGTACTGGGCCACCTGCAGGAGACCGATCAGCGCGGCCAGGCCCTTGTAGGTTAGAGGCAGCACCTCACTCTTGAAAACCAGGGCGAGGAAGTAGATGACCAGGACCCCGTACTGGCAATTGATATCGACCAGCAGGCTCTTGCCGTGCAGGAGGTCGTTGACCGGACCAAGATAAAAATTGTAGTGGTGAATATCAGAGGTGAACTCGGGATTGATGACCACCAGGGCGATGACTAGCACCACCGCCGCGTCGAGGGCCAGGGCCGCCCGGCAGGGGAGCCGCAGGGCGCAGAGCGCCGGATGCAGGACCGCGCCAAAGGCCAGCACCGTGGCTACGAGCACGGCGATCAGGAAGGTGCCGGTATCCGCCACTGCGGAGCCCACAGTGTAGAGCGGGTAGTCCGCCTTGATTTGGGTGCCTACCGGGGCGAAGATCCGGTCCAGCACGCCGGGGGAGCGCGAGGAGATTGTTGCCTCCACCTGCTCATTGGCCAGGGTGAGCAGTGGCTGGTCCGCTGCAAAACTCTGCCCCTCCTGCCTCAGCCAGGACTGGATCCTCGCCCCCTCCAGCACCTCCCAGGGCAGGGACGCCTGCAGGACCCCGTCCCCCGCGGCGAAGACCTGGAAAGCGAGCCTGGGGTTCTGGGCCTCCAGGACACGAGTCCCCTTCCTCAGTGGGACGCCCTGCTTGACCAATTCCCCCTGCGGGGTGCCGGCCATGACGATGGGCCAGGGCAGTTTGACCTGATCGAGTTCGCCGAACCTGACCTCGTTGAAATTGAAGATCGCCGCCAGGAGCGCCGCCAGGGGCGCCAGGGAATAACCCCACCCGCCCAGCCCCGGCCGCCAGACCTGCTTCAACACCGCCAGGGCGCCCAGAGGATAGAGGACCAGGATTGCCACCACCGCCGCCGGCGCCGTGTCGAAGAGTTCCTGATCGAGCCGGGCAAAAAAGAGATACCCAAACCCCCCGGCCCAGAACAGGGCGTTGAAGGCCAGCAGCGCTGGGTAGAAACCGGCCGCCCCCTCGCCCAACCGCCGCCCCAGGCGCCAGGTGGCCAGCGCCGAGCCGATGGCCAGGGCCGGCACCACCAGCCACCCCAGGACGTAGAGCCGCCACTCCTCGGCCTCGGAGATCCCCCCGGGCAGGTGGAGGGCCAGCAGCAGGAGAAAAGCGTACAGGCCGTAACAAACCCCCAAAAGCAGCAGGGGAAGTTTCTCCTCCTCACGGGGCTCGAACCAGCGGGCGGGCCCGGCCATCCTCACCCCTCCTCCGGCCTGCGGGCCACCAGCCATAGGTTGCCCAGAGGCACCCGCAGACAGAAGCGGCCCAGGGCGCTGCCCTGCAGCAGGGCGAGCAGACAACCTTTGATCCCGCCGGGCAGGGGCAGCAGGCGGGCCAGGTAGTGGAGGCTGTAGTCGTTGAGCACCGCGCCGGCCCCCTCGACCCTGAAGCCGCGACGCGCCACCAGGCGGCCCAGGGTGGCGGGGCTGTAGAGGCAGGTGTGCTCGATATCGACGATGGGGCTGCGCTCCCCCAGTAGGCGGGCCGACCAAGCGGCGACGTTGTGGTTGAGCAGCAGTAGCCGGCCCCCCGGCCGGAGCAGGCCCAGGCATTCGGGCAGCAGGCTGCCCGGATCGGGCAGGTGGTCGAAGACCTGGAACATGCAGATGGCGTCGAAGGAGGCGGGGGCAAAGAGCCCTGGCCGGAGGACGTCGCAGCGGATGCGCCCCTGCACCCTGGGCGCGGCCTGGGCCACTGCCGCCTGGCTGGGCTCCACCCCCCATACCTGGTCCCAGCCCTGGTCCAGGGCCTCTTCGAGGAGGAAACCGTTGCCGCAGCCCACCTCAAGCAGCGCGCCCCTGGGGCCTTTCAGGCGGGCCAGGTACCGGCCATAGGTGCGCCGGATATGCCGCACCTCTTCGCCGTAGTCGAAGCTGCTTTGGGCGTAGAGCCGGGCCAGGGCCCCGGCCTCGGCGACCGGGTCGGAGCGCACCAGTTCGCAGGTGGCGCAGCGCACCAATCGGTAGTGGAGGCGGTCGGGCAAACGGCGGGCGGAGAAGACGGCGGGGTTGAAGGCCCGGGGGTCGAAGTTGGCCGGATAGAGCTGGGCGGCATTGCCCTCGGTCTGGCAAATGGGGCAGCGGGTGGGGTGGAGCGCGACGGCGCTCATGGGTCGCCCCGTTGCCCCTCCCTGGCGGGCGGATTGAGCACGCTTTCGACGACGTAGGGGGGCCGGCGCTTCACCTCGTCGTAGATATGGGCCAGATACGAGCCGATGATGCTCAGGCAGAGCAACTGGATGCCGCCGATAAAGAGGATCAGCACGATCAGGGTGGTGAAGCCGCTGGGGGTGAACTGGGAGAAGAAGATCCGGCCGAGGATCTGTAGCACGATCCCCAGCGAGGAGCACCCCACGGTGAAGAGGGCGATCCAGGTGATGAAGTCGAGAGGGGCGTAGGAGAAGGAGAAGATGGCCTTGCGGGCCCAGCCTAGGTTCCTGAGAAAGGAATTGGTGGTGCGGCCGAACATCCGCTCGGGCCGCACGTAGGGCACCCCGACCTGCCGGAAGCCCACCCAGGCCCGCAGCCCGCGCATGAAACGGTTGTTCTCGGGCAGGTGGTTGAGCGCCTCCACCACCCGCCGGTCCATCAGTGAGAAATCCCCCGCGTCCAGGGGCACCTGCACGTAGGAGAGGCTGCGGAAGGCGCGGTAGAAGAGTTTGTACGCCGCCTGTAGAAAAAGGGTGGCCTCGCGTTTGACCCGCACCCCGTAGACCACCTGGTAACCCTCGCGCCATTTAACATAGAAGTCGGCGATCAGCTCGGGGGGATCTTGTAAATCCCCGTCGAGCAGTACCACCGCGTCCCCGGTGGCCAGGCGCATGCCGCTGGTGAAGGCGCTCTGCGAACCAAAGTTGCGGGCGTGGTTGATCACCACCACCCTGGGGTCCCCGGCCGCCAGTTCGGCCAGCACCTCCCGGGCGTTGTCGGGGCTGCAATCGTTGACGAAGATGATCTCGTAGTCGACGCCCAGTTGCCGGAACACCGCGCTCAGGCGCTGGTGCATGATCGGCGCCGCCGGGGCGTCGCGGTAACAGGCGATGACGGCGCTGAGCTTGGCCTGACTTGGGCTCATGGGGCGAGGGCGGCGAGGATGCGCTTGGCGAGGGCGGCACTGGAGAGCCCGTGGCGGTGGTTCAGGTGCGCCTCGCTGCCCGAGGCGCCCGCCGGCATGGAGACCACCCCACAGCGCAGGAGCCGGCAGCCCAAGCCGCCCTCGGCGATGACCTCGGCGGTCAGTGAGCCCAGGCCGCCCCAGACGTAGTGGGCCTCGATGGTGGCCGCCAGGGTGCAGCGAGCCAATAACTCGCGCAGGTCCGCGACCGGCTCGGGCCTGAGGGTCGAGACCACCGCCACCCCGGCCCGGACCCCGCTCTGGCGCAGGAGGCTGGCCGCGGCCATCGCCTCCACGGCGATGGCGCCGGTGGCCAGGAGCACTACCTCCCCCACCTCGCCCACCACCTCCACCCGGCCCAGCCGGAAACGCCCCTCCAGTTCGGGCAGGTGCAGGGTATCGCTCTTGCCGATGCGGTAGTAGATGGGGCCGGGCAGAGCGTAGGTGGCTTTCAGTGCGGCGCCGGCCTGGGCCGGATCAGCCGGCGCGATGGTGGTCAGCTCTGGCTGCACCCGCATCAGGGCCAGGTCCTCCAGCCCCTGGTGGGTCAGGCCGTTCTGCCCGTACTCGAAGCCCCCGCCGATACCCACGAGCCGCACCGGCAACTGGTGGGCCACAGGGCCGTTGCGGAACTGATCGTAGGGCCGCAGGGCGGCAAATGTGGCGATGGAATAGGCAAAGGGAATGAACCCGCCCTCGGCCAAGCCGGTGGCCAGGCCGATCATATTGGCCTCGGCCACCCCCACGTTGAAGAAACGATCGGGATAGGCGGCGGCGAACTTCTCCAGCACCCCGAAACCCAGGTCCGCAGTCAGCAGCATCACCCGGGGGTCCGCGGCGGCCAGTTCCATCAGGGCCTGGGCAAAGGCCTGCCTCATGGGGCGGCCTCCTGTTCGGCGCAGGCCCGCAGGTACTCGCCCTCGCTCATGGGCAGATAGTGCCACTTCACCTGCCCCTCCATGAAGGACACACCCTTGCCGCAGACCGTGCGGGCGATGACCACCTGAGGAGCGTCGGGATGGGGAGTCGCCAGGGCCTGGCGCAGGGCGACCGGGTCGTGGCCGTCCACCTCGGCGGCCTGCCAGCCAAAGGTGCGCCACTTCTGGGCCAGGGGCCTGAGGTTGAGCACCTCGGCGGTCTTGCCCAGGGCCTGCTGCCCGTTGTCATCGACGATGGCCGTCAGCGCCCCCAGGCGGTGGTGGGCGGCGAACATCACCGCCTCCCACAGCGAACCCTCGTTGCACTCGGCGTCGCTGACCAGCACAAAGACCCGGCGGGCCGAGCCGGCCAGGCGGGCCGCCAGCGCCGCCCCCGCGCCAAATGACAGGCCCTGTCCGAGGGAACCGGTGGAGAAATCCACGCCGGGGAGGGCGTGTTCGGGATGCACCCCCAGCAGGGTACCGTCGCCGCAGAAGGTATCCAGCTGTTCCTGGCTGATGATGCCCTTCAGTTTGAGGGCGGCGTACAGGGCCAGGGCCGCGTGCCCCTTGGAGAGCACAAAGCGGTCGCGCTCCGGATCCTCTGGGTTTGGGAGGCGCAGGACCTCGCCGTAGAGGGCGGCGATGATCTCGGCGATGGACAGGGCCGGTCCAATGTGCCCGACCCCGGCGCGCCGGGACTGTTCGAGGATGAGCCGCCGCAGTTGATGGGGGGAGAGGTTGCTCATGGGGCTTGCTTAACCACCAAGCACTGTCCAGTAAATAAATACAGAGGGGTTTCCGCTTTGTCCGAGAAAAAACCATTCACCGCTTCTCGAGCTCCAGGGCAGGAAAGAAAACCATAGTCGTCGAAAAGCATGATACCTCCCTGTACCATCCTCGGATAGAAGAAGGCGCAGCACTCCTCCACCGAGGAGAACAGATCGGCATCGATATGGACTAGACAAAAGCGGCGGCCACTGGCCTGGGGCAAGGTATCGGAAAACAGGCCCGGAAAAAAAAGTACATTAGGGCAATCCCCCAAAAAGCGCTGTACTCCCTCAAGGCTTGTATCGGCCAGGTCGCCCTCCTGATAGATATCGCGCTCTCTGTCCGCTGCGGGCAAGCCGGAGAAGGTGTCAAAGAGCAGCACCTGCTTCCCCGGATTCAGACCGGCGAACATCCGCGCCAGGAACCGGGCTGAACCCCCTTTGTACACCCCCAACTCGGCCACCTCCGCTGGAAGCAAGGCTGCATTATGGGCCAACTGGTATAGAGTGAATAATTTGGCGGGGTTGAGGGCCGTCCGGGTTTTCACCTCGCGCCACAACTGCTGAAAACCCGCGTCCCCGCGCCACAGATCCACACGCCTCACTCCCACCGGCGCCCAGCGCAGTTCAAACCAGAGATTGGCAGTCACAGCCCGGCAGAAATTCCAGGTGAGCTGCCAATGGCGCAGAGAGGGCGAGATGCCCAGGTAGTGCCATAGTGAAAGGGGGGCATCCGGATTGCGGATACGGTTCCCTGGAGGCACATCTGAATCTTGACTGGCTATTTCGGTCATTGTACCTCGAAAAACATCGGATATGACCCTGCTTCGGCCTCGCGCTGAACCAGCAGGGCCAGTTCCATCAGGTGGTAGTCCCCCCACATCGAGGATTCGCCGCAGGGGATCTTGCGGCCCCTGGGCAGGTGATCCCAGCCATTGGGCCGGTGGTACACCGAGTGCAGCAGCAGCCCCTGGTGTTTGGGGTCGGCGGACAGGTACGGTTCGGCCAGCAGGGCCCGGGCGATGGTCAAGCCCGCAGCCCGGTAGCGCTTGCCCTGGGCCTTTTTCCCGGCGGCGCCTAAGTAGTTGCCCAGCCGCAGGAAGCCCTGGCCGCAGATGGCCGCCGCCGAACTGTCCAAAGACTCGACATCGTTGTAAGGATCGGAGGGCCGGTGGGCGATGCGGCCAAAATCCGCCACCCCGGGGGCACCGGTGTCCCAGAAGGGGACGCCGTCGGCGAAGCTGTTTTCGAGGTGGAACTCGGCGGTGGCCAGGGCCGCCCGCTCCAGGGCCCGCACCAGTGCGGCCTTGCCCCCGAATGGGGCCAGCGCCCCGGCCTTAAGGGTGCTGAGGTACTCCAATTGTTCGGCGCAGCCCAAAAGCACCCAGGCCAGTCCCCGGGTCCAGGTGGAGAAGGGCGAGTACCCCTGCTGGGTGCTGGGGCAGCGGTACTGGCCGTCTTTCACATTGAAGATGGACTCGTGTACTACCCGGCCACGCACATCGTACGCATCGCGGCCCTCGCCATAGTACACGTTGAAGCGCACCGTGCTCAGGGCGTGTTCGGCCAGGCGGCCCAGCAGGCTGATGGGCCGGTCGCCCTCGCCCATCAGCACATGGCCCAGTTGGTGGGCCAGGCCCAGGCTGCGCAGCGAGCGCATGGTGTCGGAAAAGAGGGAGTGGGGGCCGTTGAAGGAATGGATGAAGCCGGTCCCGTGGGCCGTGGGAGTCCAACGGGCCGCCTGCACTGCCCCGGAGACCTTGAGGGCCAGCTCGTAGAACTCCAGCTCGCGCTGGTCGAAGGGGATCAGGCCCTCCAGCATCAGCCGGCGCAGGTTGCCGTAGGTGGAAAGGTTGTTAAAGCCGTGGTCGTGGACCCCCACGTGGGACAGGTGCGGGGCCATGCGCTCCACCGTGCGCCGGCGGCCCAACTTCAGAAAAGCCTGGTCCCCGGTCAGCTCGAAATACAGGATGGCGCAGCCGTACTGAAAGCCCTGGGTCCACTCGGTCCAGCCCTGGGCGGTATAGCGGCCGGCGCGGGTGAAAACCGGCGTGCCCCTGGCCGGGTCCCAGCCCCGGTCGAGGTTGAGGATCTTAAGGCCGGCCAGTCGCAGAAACCGGTCGAGGGCAGGGCGCAGTTTGGCCGCACTTAGGCGGGAATCGATTTTCACCGACGACTTTCCCGTTCTGGGACGCGCAGCAGGGCGCAAACCCAGTTAAAATACCCCCCTCTGCCGGACAGGTCAACAACACTTAATTTAGATGGACTATGGGACGCGACCGCCGCTACACCCTGCTCCTGGCCGGGCTGCTCTTGCTGGGGGCCGGCCTGCGTTTGACCGGGTTGACGCGGGGCAGCGCGGACCTGTCGGCCCCTGCCCAACCGGCCGGCCCCGCCGCTTTCTACCGCTTCCACCCCGACGAGGAGATGGTGATCCGGGCGGCGCTGAGCCCGGACTTCGACCTGCTCCGCCCTCCCCTCACCGTCTACGGCGTCCTGCCCATCTACGCCCTGCGCGGCGCCCTGGCCCTGACCGGGCTGGGCAGTGGGGGCGCCGCCGCCCTCGACGACCCGGACTCGGCCCGGCGCCTCTACTACCTGGCCCGCGCCCTGGCCGTGTTGTGCTCCTGCGGGGTGCTGCTGCTGGTCTGGTATCTGGGCTGCCGCTACTTCGACCCCCCTACTGCGGCTCTGGCCCTGGCCCTCGTTGCCTTGGCCCCCGGCGCCGTGCAGCAGGCCCACTTTTATATCGTGGACGGCTTCTTCGTCCTGTGCAGTGTGGCGGCCATCGCCGCCGCGCTGCGGGCCCTCGAAGCGGGGAACCGGCGCCTGTACTTGCTGGCCGGCGCCCTGATCGGGGCCACGGCCGCGGTGCGGCTCAACGGCCTGCTGCTGGGTGGGGTGCTGCTGGCCGGCCACCTGGCACGGGCAGAGGGGCGCACCTGGCCGGCGCTGCGCCGCCGCCTGCTCCAGCCCCAACTGTGGCTGGCCGGGGGGGCGGCCCTGTTGGTCCTGCTGACCCTCGAACCCTTTCTGCTCCTTCGCCCGGAGTTGTTGTGGCGGGCCAACGAAAGCGGCGACTTCGGCCTGGCCGTCAAGGTGACCCGGGGCGCGGTCTTGCAGCCCTGGACCCTGATCGACCAGCAAACCATCCCCTATCTCGACCACTGGCGCCTCTGGTCCCTGGCCGTCGGCTGGCCCCTGGCCCTGGTCTTTCTCGCCGCCCCGGTCGATCTCCTGTGGCGCACCCGACAGGGACCGGCGGCGCTGATGGTGTTGTGGTGCGGCCTCTACTTCCTCCTTGTCGGCCAGTTGCAAGCCAGGGCAGTGCGCTACCTGATCCCCATGCTGCCCTTCCTGGCCCTCTTTGCCGGCGCCCTGCTGCGGGCCGGCTGGCAGGCGACCCGGCCCTGGGTACGCCGGGGGAGCCAACTGGCCGCGGCCCTGCTAATGGGCCACCTGGCCTTTGGGGGCGTGGCCTTTGCCCGCATCTACACCGAGGAGGACAGCCGGCTCCGGGCCGGCCGCTGGATCAGCGCCCACATCCCCAAGGGCAGCCCGATCGGCGTGGAGACCGGCGGCTTCTCCATGCAGGGCCTGGTCAGCGACCGGGACTACCAGCACGTGATCCTCGAAACGACCCGGATCTTCTACACCTATCCCTACTTCTCCTGCCGGGCCCAGCTGGAGTTTCTGGAGCACCGGCTCCAGGGCATGGAGTACCTGGTCCTGACCGATGTCAACCGCTACGTGCAGTTCACCGCGGCCCCGGAACTTTTCCCGGCGGTAGCCGGCCTGTACCGCCGGCTCCTGGAGGGGGAAATGGGTTTTGAGCTGGTCCAGCGCTTTAAGACCTACCCCTCCCTGCTGGGAATCTCCTTTGTCGATGACGGCGCCGAACCCTCCTTCCTCGGCTACGATCACCCGGCAGTGTGGATCTTCAGGACCAAAGGCCGGGCTGCCGTCACCCAAGCCTTTGCCCGCTGGGAGGACCAACTCGACCAGGATACCGCCTGCCCCGATCCCCTGCTGGCCCAGGTGGCCGCCCCCCTGCGCACCGGGGAATGGGCCCGGGCCGAGGCGGCTGTCCACTCCCTGCTGGAAGCCTTTCCCGACCTGGCCCTGGGCTACTGGCTGGCCGCCCAGATCGACCAGCAGCAGGGCCAGGCCGACTCTGCTGCGGCCAACCTGGCCCGCTACCGGCCAGAAAACGGGCGCGCCGCCCATGTCCTCCACACTGGCACCGTCCACTACCTGCCGGCCCACACCGCCCTCTCCCTCGCCTGTCTGGGGCTGGACGACCTGGCCCTGCAGGTCCTGCGCAACGGGGGCAAAGATCCCTCGCGCCTCTCGCCCCAGGCCCCCGTGGAGATGGCCCAGTCCTACCTGGACGTGGCCCGCCGCTTCTTTGAGGCCGGCGACCTGGTCCGCATGGAAGAGGCCGTCCAGCTCTCCACCCGGATCTACGGCATCCGGGAGGCGTACAATATCCTGGCCACCCGGGCCCAGCAGCGGGGGCAGATGGCCCAGGCTCTAAAGTGGTGGGAGCAGTCCCTGCTGGTCGATCCCGACCAGGCCGAGATCCACCAGCACCTCGGCCTGGCCGCCCTGCTCGAACGGGGCCAGCGCGACAAGGCCCGCTACCACCTGGGCCGGGCCATCGCCCTGGACCCTTCCCGGCAAGCAGGGATCGCCGCGGCCCTGCGCGCCGCCCAGGAGGGGCCGTAGCCGATGCACCGGCTTCCCCCCCTGGCCTGGCTGGCCCTCCTCTTCCTGCTCCTGGGCGCGGGGCTGCGTCTGACCGGGTTGATGCGCGACCTGAGCGACTTTGTCCCGCCCGCCCAGCGGGAGGCCGGCCTGGCGCAGGGGTTCTACTCCTTCCACCCCGATGAAGAGACCCTGATCCGGGCGGGACTGAGGCTGGGCGGTCCGCTCTCCCCGCCCCTGACGGCGTACGGCACCGCGCCCATGTACCTGGTGCGGGGCGCGCTGGAACTGGCCTCCCTGGGCCGCCCTCCCTTGAACCCGGATGACCCCCAGGACCGGCCCCTCCTCTTTCGCAGCGCCCGCCTGCTCTCGGTCGCCCTCTCCCTGGGGACCCTGGGCCTGCTCCTCGCCCTGGGCTGGCGCTACTGGGACCCGGCGGTGGCCTGCCTGGCCCTCCTCCTGGCCGCGGTGGCGCCCATCGCCGTGCAGCAGGCCCACTTCTACACCATCGACGGGCTCTTCACCTGCCTGAGCCTGATGGTCTTCTACCTGGGGCTGCGGGCCGCACCCCGGGAGAAAGGATGGTCCTACCTGGCAGCCGGGGCCCTGGTGGGGGTCTGCGGGGCCGTGCGTTTCAACGGCCTGCTCCTGGGCGGGGTCTTGCTGGCCCTGCACCTGCAAGCCGCCCCGCCCCTGGAGGGCGAGTCGCGCTGGCAGTGGCTGCGCCGCCGGCTCCTGCACCCCCGCCTGTGGCTGGCCGCCCTGGCCGCCGCTGGCACCCTGCTGCTTTTGGAGCCCTACCTGCTTTTCAAACCCGAACTACTCTCCCTGGCCAGCAACACCGACGATTTCGCCTACTCCCTCCAGGTGGCCCGCGGCGAGCTGCGCAGCCCCTGGTCCCTGGCCGACCAGCACACCCTGCCCTACCTGCACTACTGGACCCATCTGTGGCCCCTGGGAGTGGGCTGGCCCCTGACCCTGATTTTCCTGCTGGCCGTGGGCCACGCCCTGTGGCGCCGGCGCCTGCCCGGCCTGTTGGCCCTGGGCTGGGTGGTGGTGGGTTTTGCCCTGGTGGGCGGCCTGCACACCAAACACGTGCGCTACCTGCTGCCGCTTTTTCCCTTCTTCTGCTTGCTGGGCGCTGACCTGCTGGTCTGGCTGTGGCGGCGGTGGTCCCGGCCGGGGCTGGCCCTGGGGGCGCTGGTGGCGGGTTATACGGCCTTTTACGGCCTGGCCTTCGCGCGGATCTACGCGGTGGAGGACAGCCGCATCCAGGCGGCCCGCTGGCTGGAGGCGCAGGTCCCGGAGGGCAGCGCCATCGGGGTGGAGTCGGGGGGGTTCTCGATGCGCGGTTTTGTCGCCGGCCCGCGCCACCGCCCGCAGCTGCTCAACGAGGGCACCATCTTCGGCACCCACGGGTACCTCGGCTGCACCGCCACCAGGCGCTACCTGGTGGAGCGCCTGCGCCACGCCGACTACGTGGCCATCACCGACGTCAACCGCTACCGCCAGTATTTGGGCGCCCCGGACCTCTACCCGGTCATGGCCGAGTTCTACCGCCGGCTGGTGGCCGGCGAGTTGGGCTTTGAGCCGGTGCAGCGCTTCAAGGTCTACCCCTCGCTGCTGGGAATCGAATTCCGCGACGACGGAGCAGAGCCGTCCTTCCTGGGCTACGACCATCCGGCGGTTTTTGTCCTGAAAAGAAAACCGGACTTCGCCGCGGCCCTGGAAGGCTGGCAGCAGCAGGATGATCCCGGCTGCGCCGACCGGCTGGTGCGCCAGGCGGCCGACGCGCTGCTGGCGGGCGACCAGCAGGACGCGCTTGAGCAGCTGGGCGCCCTGCGCCGGTCCCACCCGGAACTGCGCTACCCCGCCCTCGTCGAGGCCGTCATCCACCACCGGCAGGGAGAGGGGGCGCTGGAGAAGGAGGCGCTGCGGCGTTATGGGTGGGGATACAGCGACCTGGGCCACGCGGCCCAGTTCCTGCCCTGGGCCGCGGCAGTGAGCCTGCAGGACGCCGGCCTGGACGAGCTGGCCCTCATGGCCCTGGCAGACGGGACGACCAAACGGGGTCTGCTGAAACCGGCCTTCCTGTCCACCATGGCCGACTCCTACATCGACCTGGCCCAGAGCTTCTACCTGCGGGGCGACCAGGAGTACGCCCGCCAGATCTACCACCTGTCCACCCAGGTCCATCCCCGGCCCCTGGCCTGCAACGCCCTGGGGGTCCTGGCCTACAACAGCCGCAACTACGCCAAGGCCCGCACCTGGTGGGAGCAGTCCCTCCAACTCGATTCCACCCAGGCCGAGGTCCACAAGCACCTGTTCCGCGTCACCTATTTATCCCAGGATTATCCCAGGGCCGTGTATCACCTCGAAAGCGCCCTGCGCCTCGATCCCTCCCTCACCCCCCAGCAGCGGGCCGAGGACGAGGGCACCCTGGCGCAGTTGCGGCGGCAGTTGGCAGGGCCTTCCCCCTAGCCGCCTACTTGACAGGGCCACCCGATGGCCGCAGTCTTGTCTGCGCCCTGTCGCCCCCCAACCGAAAGGACCGCCGATGGCCATTCCCAAACGCCTGCTGGGCAAAACCGGGGCCCAAGTCACTGCCCTGGGCCTGGGCGGGGTCTGCTGGAACCTGCTCGGAGAGGACCGCGCCGCCGTCGAGGTGCTACACCGCGCCATCGACCGGGGCATCACCTACCTCGACACCGCCAGTTCCTACAAGGAGAGCGAGCGGCGGCTGGGCCTGGCCCTCAAGGAACGGGACCGCGGCAAGCTCTTCATCGCCACCAAGTGCCTCAAGCGCTCGGGCGACGAACTCAAGGGCGAGATCGAGGAGAGCTTCGCCCGCCTGCAACTGGAGACCATCGACCTGATGCAGGTCCACGCCATCGACCAGGAGCGCACCCTCAGCGAGGTGCTCAAGCCTGACGGAGCCCTGAGGGTAATCGAGGAATACCGGCGGGCCGGCAAAATCCGCTTCGTGGGCTTGACCGGCCACACCCACCCCGAGATCTTCGCAAAGATGATCCAGGAGTACGATTTCGACACCCTGCTCAATCCCCTGGGCCCGATCAACCGGGTGTGGAACGACTTCGCCGCCCCCACCCTCGCCGCGGCCCGCGCCAGGGGCATGGGTATCATCGCCATGAAGGTCATGGCCGCCGGCAAAGCCCCCGCCGAGGACCGCAGCCTGTACCTGCGTTACGCCCTCACCCCGCCGGTGGACGTGGCCATCATCGGCATGGACAGTGTGGACCAGGTGGAGGAGAACGTGCGGGTGGCCGAGAACTTCGCCCCCCTCACGCATTTGGAGGAGAAGCAGGTGCTGGAGCGGGTCCTGGCCTTTATCCCCACAGCCAAGAAGGACCTGTGGTGGCTGCCCGAGCAGCGCCTGGCCTCCTGACCCCAAACCTCAGCCAAAGGAGTTCGGCCCCGCCGTGAGCGAAGTTTCCTTTCCCGACCTGGAGACCTACCGCCGCGAGGTCTTTATCCAGGAGGACCCCCTTCTCAAAAGCGTGATGCCCGAGGCCGTGGCCCTGGGCCTGCCCCCCGTCTCGGTGAACCCGGATGCGGGCATGACCCTCCATCTCTTGGCCCGCATGATCGGGGCCCGCAAGATCCTCGAATTCGGGGCCCTGGCCGGGTACTCGGCCATCTGGCTGGCCCGGGCCCTGCCCCGCGAGGGCCGGCTGATCTCCCTGGAACTGGACCCCAAACACGCCCGCATCGCCCGCGCCAACCTGGCCCGGGCCCGACTGGCCGACCGCGCCGAGGTGCGGGCAGGCTCGGCCCTGCAAATGATGGCCGAGGTCTCCGCCGAGGCCCCCTTCGACATGGTCTTCATCGACGCCGACAAGGAGAGCTACCCCCGGTACCTCGACTTCGCACTGGACCACGTGCGCTTGGGCGGGTTGATCGTGGCCGACAACGCCGACGGCCACGGGCACGTCCACGAGAACCTGGAGCCGGGCGACGGCCGGCGCGGCATCCAGACCTACAACCGCCGCGTGGCCAGCGACCGCCGGCTGGTATCCCATGCCCTACCCATCGGCGGCTGGCTGGCCGTCTCGGTCAAGGTAGAGGAATAGCCTCAGTGAACAGACCCCCAGAAGAGTTCATCAGGGTACCGCATCCGCAACTGCATTCCTTCGTCTCCGCCGCTGCCCAGCAAGTGGACCTGCCGGCGGCCGGCTCCGAGCTTTTAGCCGAACTGCTGGTGGCCAACGACCGGCGCGGGGTCTTCAGCCACGGCACCCAGCAAATCGCCACCTACGCCCTCCTGATGCGCGACGGCAAGCTCAACCCCAAGCTGCTACTGCAAGTGGTCAACGAGACCCCCTGTAGCGTGCTGGTGGACGGCGACGGCGGGCTGGGCTACTTCCCGGCCCACGAGGGCATCCTGCGGGCCATCGAGAAGGCCAATGGCATGGCTGTGATGATGAGCCGCAACCACGGCCATTTCGGCACCGCCGGCATCTACAGCCGCATGGCCATCGGCCACGACCTAATCGCCTACGTTACCTCCGGCCACCAGCTCGACCTCAGGCCGGGCGAACCCATCGATGCGGCCGGCGGCGGCTCCCCCATGTCCTTCCTGGCCCACACCGACACGGAGGACCCGCTGGTCCTCGACTTAGGGGCCCTGCACGACCTGTACTCGCACGAGAAACGCGCCCAGATCGCCCCCATCGCCCCCGGCCTGGTGCTGCGCTGCATCGGCATGGGCGAGATCTGCCAGTACTGGGGCGGCCTACTCTCCGGGCTGACCATCACCCCTGACCCGCCCCGCTGGACCTGGCCGGGGGCCAACCAGGGGGCCCTGGTGATCCTCCTTCGCCTGGACCTCTTCACCGAGCCAGCCGAGTTCAAGCGGCAGATGGACCTCTACGCGCAGCAGATACGCCAGGAGGGCGTGACAGTGGGGAAATGGCACCAGGAGCAGTTGAAGACCCTCGCCGGCGAACTGGGGTTGCCGGCGCCCTGGAAGTGAAGCTCTCGGTCTTCACCGACGAGGTCTGCCGCCAGGACCCGGGCCGCGCCCTGGCCCTCACCGCCGGCTGGGGGCTGAAACACGCCGAACTGCGCACGGTGCGCACCGGCCGCTTCCCCCTGGTGCCCGACGCGGAGATCGAGGAGTTCGGCCGGCAGTTGCGGGGCGAGGGCCTTGCCCTTTCAGGGGTCTCGCCGGGCTTCTTCAAGTGCCCGGTGGACGACCCCCAGGTGCGGCCCCTGCTCGAACGCGAATTGCCCCGGGCCTGCGAGTGGGCGCGGCGTTTGGGCAGCGACCTAGTCTCATGCTTCGCCTTTGCCCGCCAGGAGCAAGAAGAGCCCCCGGCCCAGGTGATCGACTATTTGGGTGAGATGGCCCGCCTCGCCGGCCAGCAGGGCTGCCGCCTGGCCCTGGAGAACGAGGCGGTCTGCTGGGGGGGCACCGGCCTGGAGGCCATCCAGCTCATCGAGCAGACCGGAGCGACCAATCTCTCCCTGTGCTGGGACCCGGGCAACGCGGCCCGCGCCGGCTCCCCCCGCCCCTTCCCCGACGAGTACCGGCAGTTCGCCCAACAGGTATCCCACCTGCACATGAAGAACTTCGACCCGCAGGCCGGGCGCTGGTCCCTGATGGAACAGGGGGTGGTGGATTGGCCCGGCCAGTTGGCCGCCCTGGCGGCCAAGGGCTACCAGGGGTTCATCATCGTCGAGACCCACCTCAACATCAGCCCCGACGCGTTCGCCCTGGCCAGCCCGGACCTCAGCGCCCTGGAGAGCAACACCCGGCGCAACCTGGAATTCGTCCGCGCCTGCCTGCCCGATGTCCTCTGAGAAAAAGCTGGCCTCCCAGGCCATCCATGGGGTATTCTGGACCGGTAGCGCCTCGGCGGTGGCCCTGTTCATCCCCCTGGCCCTGTATTCCATTCTGCCCTCGGAGGAGATGGGCGTCTACGAGGGGGCGCTCAACATCGTCCTCCTGCTGGCCCTGGTGGGCAGCCTGGGACTCAACTCCGCCCTCGTCCAGTTCCGCCAATCCACCGATACCCATTTCAGCGCCGCCTTCTGGATCAATCTGCTGGCGGGGTTGCTGGTGACCGCCCTGGTCTGGTTGGCGGCCCCCCTGATCGCGGGCTTCTATGCTCAGGACCGCCCTGAATTTTTCCGCCAGGTATTGCTCCCCCTCTCCCTGCTCATCCCCTTTGCCTCGGTTTCCGGGGTGTTCCGGGCCCGCCTGCAATTCGAGTTGCGTTTCCGCGAGATGGCCCTGGCCGAGATCGCCTCGGTGGCCGCCTATGCCCTGGCGGTATTCGGCCTGCTGTGGCAGGGGGCGGGGATCTGGAGCGCGGTATGGGGAGCCATCGTCCGGGAGGGGTCCCTGCTCCTGACCCTGTGGGCCTATGCGGCCTGGCGGCCCCGGTTTGCCTGCCGGCGCGCGGCCCTCGCCGAAATCCTTCCCTTCGGCCTGCACTTCACCGGCTCCACCACGGTCAGCTACCTCAATTCCAACCTGGCCGGCTTTCTGGTGTTTTCCCAACTAGGCAACGCCGAGATGGGTTATTACAAGTGGGCCGACCGGCTGACCCAGATGCCCCTCCTGCGCCTGTCCACCATCATTACCCGGGTGTCCTTCCCCACCTTTGCCACCATCCAGAAAAACGACGACCTGTTGCGGCGGGGCTATCTCCAGGCCGTGCAGAGCATCGCCCTGTTCTTCTGGCCGGCCCTGCTGGGCCTCTTCGCCCTGGCGCCGGTGCTCTTGCAAGTGGCGGGCATGGAGCCTGCCCTGCGCGTCCTGCGGCTCCTGGCCCTGGCCACGGCGATCAAGGCCGTCGGCCTGGTGGTCGGCTCCATCTTCATGGCCAAGGGCAAGGCCAACTGGTCGCTGTACTGGTCCCTCTTCAGCCTGGCCGTCCTGTTGCCGGCCATGCTCTGGACCGTGTCTCAGGGCCACGGCGTCCAAGGGGTCAGCGCGGCCATCGCCCTCACCTCCCTGCTCTTTCTAATCTTTTCGCAGCAGATGGCCAACCGCCTCATCTCCCTGCCCCTGGTCCGATACCTCAAGGCCCTGGTCAAACCGGGGCTGGTCACCCTGGTGGTGCTGGCCGTCCTGGCAGCCTACCTGCCCCTATCTCCCTCCTCCCCTCTGCCAGCCCTGGTCCTGGGGTGCCTGCTGGGCGCCGTAGCCTGCCTGCTGGGCCTGCGCCTCTTCGCCTGGGAACTGTGCCGTCAGTACTGGCGCGGCTTTCGCGGCCTGGCCTCCAACTGAATCCTCGCTCCTTTGCGCAGAATTTCCCCGTAGAGTATGTTTTAAGGGTGTTAACCGGCAGCTTTATTTTTTGAATAATCAGAGGAGCAATCTATGGGCACCAGGAACGACACTCCCAAGCGCAAGGCAGGGGCCAACGCCCGCAAAGCCACCCCCGACAAGACCAACGGCCAGCACCAGACCGGCACCCTGCGGCTCAAGACCGGCCTGGCGGAGATGCTTAAGGGCGGGGTGATCATGGATGTGGTCACCGCGGACCAGGCCAAGATCGCCGAGGACGCCGGCGCGGTGGCGGTGATGGCGCTGGAGCGGGTGCCCGCCGATATCCGCAAACACGGCGGGGTGGCCCGCATGGCCTCCATCGAGAAGATCCGCGAGATCATGAAAGCCGTAAGTATCCCGGTGATGGCCAAGGTGCGCATCGGCCACTTCGTCGAGGCCCAGATGCTCCAGGCCATGGGGGTGGACTACATCGACGAGAGCGAGGTGCTCACGCCCGCCGACGAGACCTTCCACGTCGACAAATTCGCCTTCACCGTGCCCTTCGTCTGCGGCTGCCGCAACCTGGGCGAGGCCCTGCGCCGCATCGGCGAAGGGGCGGCGATGATCCGCACCAAGGGCGAGGCCGGCTCGGGCAATATCGTCGAGGCGGTGCGCCACATGCGCTGCGTCAACGACGAGCTGCGCCGGCTGACCACCCTCAGCCCCGAGCAGTTGATGAGCGCTGCCAAGGACCTGGGCGCCCCGTACGAGCTGGTCCGCCTGGTAGCCGGGACCGGCAAGCTGCCGGTGCCCAATTTCGCCGCCGGCGGGGTGGCCACTCCGGCCGACGCCGCCCTGATGATGCAGCTGGGCGCTGAGGCGGTCTTCGTCGGCTCGGGGATCTTCAAGTCCGGCGACCCGGAGCAGCGGGCCCGGGCCATCGTCCAGGCCACCACCCACTACGAGGACCCCCAGGTGCTCATCCGCGTCTCCGAGCACCTGGGCGAGGCCATGGTGGGCATCGACATCCACACCCTGGGCGAGGACCAACTGCTGCAGACACGTGGCTGGTGAACGCCTGATCGGGGTCCTGGGACTGCAGGGCGACTACCACGCCCACGGCCGCATGCTCGAAGCGGCCGGCGCCCAGGTGCAGGTGGTCAAGAAGACCGGCCAGTTGCCCCAGGTGCGGGGCCTGGTCATCCCCGGCGGCGAGAGCACCGCCCTGATCAAGCTGATGGACGCCGGCGACTGGTGGGAGCCCCTGCGGGCCTTCGCCAAAGCCGGCAACCCCATCCTGGGCACCTGCGCCGGCATGATCCTCCTGGCCGGCGAGGTGCTCAACCCCCCGCAGAAATCCCTGGGCCTGATCGACGCCACGGTCGAGCGCAACAGCTACGGCCGCCAGGTGCAAAGCTTCGAGGGGGTGGGCACCTTTGGGAGCGGCAAACAGGCCCGCCCCGTGCCCATGATCTTCATCCGCGCCCCCCGCATCCGCCGCCTCGGCCCCCGGGCCAAGGCCCTGGCCTTCTGCCAGGGTGACTGCGTGCTGGCCCGCCAGGGCCCGGTCCTGGTGGCCTCCTTCCACCCCGAACTGACCGCGGACCTTACCGTCCACCGCTACTTCCTTGGCATGGGGGCCTAGCCCCCGCCGGCCCGGTTTTGAGCCGGCCCCCCGCCGCGCTATACCAATAAGAGTCACTTGCACCGCCCCTTTGTCGAAAGGCGTGTCCATAGAAACTCGGTGCTGGGGGATCTTCCTGTCCGTCCTGATCGGGTCCGGGCCGGCCACCGGCCAGCTCAGACCGGTGCGGCAGTTCAGCGGCCTCTCCACCCTCAACCTCGCCGACCGGGAGGCCCTGGAACTCAACAAACTACGGCGGGGCGCCAGCCCCTTGTCTAACCTGCAACTCACCCTCTTTTGGGGACGCGGCCTTCGCTCCGCGTCTGGCCCTCTTCACCCAACTGCTCATCGCCCCTTCTAGCTGGTCCACCGCCAGCCTTTACACCTACCTCAATTCCTACCTGCGCTACACCGTCTGCAGCCGGTCCCTGGCCGACCTGCATTTGCAGGCCGGCAAGCTGCCCACCTCCTTTGGCGTCTTTAGCCCGCGCGCGTACCCGGACAAGAATCCCCTGGTGCGCCTGCCCCTGATGTATTACTACTTCGCCTCCCTGCGCTCCACCCACCTGCCGGCCGACGCCACCGACCTCCTGGCCCACCGGGGCCAGGGGCAGACCGCCCTGGTCGTCACCGGCTTCACGGGCAGGGGGGCCACCGCGCTCTTCGCCGGCCTGCCGGTCATCTACGAACCCTGTTGGGACTTTGGGGGGGCGGCCATCGGCTCCCTCTGGCGCTTCGAGTACCTGCTACCCCCCACCCAGGGCATTCTGTCCGACCCGCGTGCCAGCCCTAGCGACAACAACGGTGGCCTGCAACTGGCCACCTGCCTGGGCCTCTCCGTTGCCCGCGGCCCGTACTAGACCGCTCCGTAACCTCCTTTCTGCCCCCCGGCCAGGAGCTGGAGGATTTCCGCCAACAGGTGGTGGGGGAGAACGCCGAGTACAGTGCCGGCCGCTTCAAGCTGATGGGGGGAGGCGGCCCTCAACCGCTGGGATTCCCCCAGGTCGCCGAGGACCTCGAAACCCGCGCCTTTTACCTGGAGGGCAACTACACCCTGCGCTCGCGGCTGCGCTTTGTGCTGCGCTACAACGGTCTGCGCATTGCCCGGATCAACGACGGGCCCGGGCCCGGGCCCGGGCCACCTGGGACTACGACGTGGACCGCTGGGAGGGGAGCTGAGTTATTCCCTGTACGAGGGGGTACTGGGCAAGCTGGCCTGGCAGCGCACACCCGTTGCACCCCCGGGGCCGTCTCAAAGACCGCGGTGACGTACCCGGGGGTCACAGTTAACCTCCACCCGCTCTGCCCCGCCCTTCTCCTCGCGCTGCCATTCGTCCACCTAACTGGGATAGTTGAGGCCTAGGTCGTTGTCGATGGTCTTGGGCGCCAGCACCGCGGGCAGGCGCGGGTTGAGCAGGCTGCTGAACCCTTTGATGAACCCGTACAGCTCCACCTGCAGCTGGCTGGCCCGCACCACCGCTCCGTAGATGGTGGCGTTTAGCGCCGGGGTATCGCCGCCGCCGGTAAGGATGCCGATGCGTTTCATGGTCTGCCTCCGCCCCTGTTTTTCACCCAGGCATGGAGATGGATACCTCGCGGCCCAGCCGGGAGGACTCGTACAGCCCGTCGAAGATCACATTGGTGTAAAGGAAGGTCTCGGCCGGCACCGGCGAGGGCCGGTCCTGGACAATGGCTTCAACAAATTGCCCCACCGCGTAGGGCACCTCGGTGCTGCCCGCGGGCAGGGGGCCGGGGTCCACCTCCTGGAGATCGCCATATCCCCCCCGGCGCAGCCGCAGCTTGGGGCCGGAATCAAAGGGTCGCAACTCCACCGAGCCGCGCTGGCCGGCCACGCGCATCTGCCACTGCTCGTCAAAGTCGATGGCCCAGGCGTGGGCGAAGAAGAGGGTGATGCCCCCTTCGAGCCGCACGTACGCGGCCCCGAAATCTTCCACCGAGAATCTGGCCGGGTCCCATTTGCCGTCGGGCGAGTGGCCGAAGGCGTTTTCGGCCGTGCCCGAAACGGTCAAGGGTTTGGGATGGCCCAGCAGGTTGAGCACCGCATCGAGAGTATAGACCCCGTTGTCCATCAGGGCCCCGCCCCCGGCCGTCTCCTGCTGGATGAAGGTGCCCCCCGGGATGCCGCGGTGCTGCCAGCCGATGGCCTCGGAGTAGTAGATGCGGCCCAGTTCGCCCCGCTGGATGGCCTGCTTGGCCGCCAGGATCTCGGGCATGAAGCGCCACTTCATCTCCACCATCAGCAGCTTGCCGCTTTTGCTGGCGGCCTGCACCATCTGCCAGCTTTGGGCGGTGGTGGGGGCCATGGGTTTTTCCACGAGCACGTGTTTGCCCGCCTCCAGGGCTGCCACCGTCGGGGCACAGTGGGCCTGGTTAAAGGTGCAGACGCTGACCGCGTCCACCTCCTTGAGGTCCAGCAACTCGCGGTAGTCGCCAAAGGCGTAGGGGGCGCCCCACCGGGCAGCGGCCTCTTTGGCTTTCTCTGGGAAGAGGTCGGCCACCGCCACGATGCGGGCGTCAGGCCGCTGCTGGTACCCTTTGGCGTGGGCCTGGGAAATGCCGCCCGCGCCGATGATGCCAATGCCAATGCTCATGCCCCTCCTTTCAGCAGGGCTGCCACGCCCCGGTTTCGCATAACCACGCCCCCCGCTCCACCACCTCCTCCCCTGTTAGTTGCTCCCAGTGGCGGGCGCCGGCCTCCAGTGCCGGGGCGAACGGCGCGGTTTCACTTTGATAGTCCACAATTTTCCAGCCCCCGGCAACCCGGAATACCAGGTCTATCACCCCGCGCACTCCCCCCGCCCCGGCGAACTTCACCTCGGTGTGGACCTGGGCCGCCTCCTGCACCTGGGCCCAAAAAGGCGAGGCGCGGAAGGTCGCCAATACCTCTTCCAGCCGGCTGCGCCAGGCCAGGGGCAGGCCGGCCTCGTCTATCAGCATTTCCGGGTGTGCGGCTGGCTGGGCGGGCAACCGCCCCTCCACCGCCGCTCCTAACAGTTGATGGGCCAGGGCCCCGTACCCGGCTTCCTCCCCCAGGCGGGGCGGGACCTGCACACTGGGCTGCACCACCTGGACCCAGCGCGCCCGGCGCTCCCGCTCCAGGGCCTCCCAGTCCCAGGCCGGGGCCGGGGCCGGGGCCGGGGCAGGAAGAGGCATCTCGCACTCGGGCAGGACAGGCACCTTTTCCAGCGCCGGATACAGGGCCGCCCAAGGGCCGGCCTCGGCATTGCCCTCGTAGCAGGAGACCACCAGCAGTTCAGCGGCCCGGGTGGCGGCCACGTAGAGGAGGCGCAATTCCTCTGCCTCCAGGGTCATCTCCTCGGCCTTGTAATCGGGGTCGTCGAGCAGTTCGCGCAACTCGCGCAGGATCGGCACCCAGTGCAGTTCCTGGCCGGCCCAGGACCCGTAGCAGGCGGCCGGCCGGCGAGGAACCGGCCGGCCGCGAGGCGACAAAGGGGATCCGGCCCAGCTCATCCACCAGGCGCACCCAGGCTGTGGCCGCGCCGAGGGACTCGAACCACTCCCGTTCCTGGCTGAGCTGGCCCAGGGCCCGTTCGAGGCGCTGCCGCAGCCGAAAATCCAGACTGCGGGCAGGGGCTGGGTGTAGCCGAAGATGCCGCCGGCCCGCCGGAAGGCGTAGAACTCGTCGTCCCCCAAGCCCACCAGGGCGCCGCGCAGGTACATGGCCAGGCTCAGGGCCTCCTCAAAGGCGGCGATGGCCTCGGCCATCTCCACCAGGGGCCGCAGGTCCGCGGACCCGGAAAAGCGGCTGCCGGCCAGGTCGTACGGGATGCCCCGCTCCTCCAAGGCCCGGGCGTAGAGGGGCAGGCAGGCGGTAGTGCGGGTGAGAATCATGAAATCGCCTGGGGAGGCCTGCCCGCCCAGCATGGCCTTGGTGTTGAACCCGGTGCGCCCCGCCAGGGACCCGGCCTCCAGGGCGGCGATCTGGGCGCGGCGGTGCCACCTCACCGCCGGGATGATCAGCCGCCGCAGCCTTACAGGGTCCCCCCCGGCGCGGTGGGGGGCCAGGGGAAAAAGGGGGCCTAGTAGGGCGGGAACTGGGCGGCAAAGAGGGGGGCGAAGGTCTGGTTGAGCCAGGCGCAAAGGGGCCGGCGGCGCGGAAGCTGGTGTTCAGGACCGCCACCTGGCCGCCGCCCTGGGCTCGTCGCTGGCGGACCCTGGCGCAGGTCTGCACGTCGGCGGGGCGGAAGCGGTAGCTGGACTGCTTTTCGTCCCCCACCAGAAAGAGGCTGCCGGGCCGGGGTTCGAGCCGGGTCCAGTCCGCCTCTTCGAGGTCAGAGCCGACCAGGTAGAAGACCACCTCGGCCTGAATAGGGTCGGTGTCCTGGAATTCATCCACGAAGAGGCTGCGGTAACACCCCTGGAAATGCCTCGTCACCCCTGGGTGGTGGCGCAAGACCAGGGCGGCTTGCTCCAGCAGGTCCCGAAAGCTGAGCGGGCCCTGAATGCGACGCTGCTCGGCGTAGAAACCCGCCGCCTCGTGCACCAACGGGGCCGCCACCGCGTACACGTGCCGGCGCCACCTTCCTCGACCAGCCCCCTTCCGGCGCCGATCCAGACGGCCATCCGATCCGCCAGGGCCTGGGTCTTTCCCGCCCCGGCGCCGGCCAACACCATCAGGTTCTGGTGCAGCTCCCGGGCAATTGCCGACCTGGCTTCCTGATCCACCATCACCTCAGCCATCGGCCCACTGCCTGAGCAAAGGGGCCAGCCCCGGCGGGTCGGGTGGGGTCGCCGCCGGGTCCACCTCATTGGCCAGCCGCCCCTCGCCGCCGCAGAGCGGGGCATAGTCGCAGTGCGGGCACTGGCGCTCTCGCTAGATAGGGAAGACGGCCCTCCGGGCCGCCATCTCCACCACCGGTTCCAGATGCCGGGCCACCTCGCCCGGATCGGGCGGCGGGGCGCTCAGGCGCCGGCCGTGCTCCCTGGCGCTGACAAAATATACCCCGCGCTGAGCACCTTGGCGGCGGGTTCCCGTTGGTTCAGAATCTGTGCGAAGGCTTAGGCGTAGAACTCCCATTGGAGATGAATACCCCCCTGAGCAGATCCCCTCGCTCGTACAGGGTGCAGGACCCGGTCTTGTAATTCCAGATTTGGTATCCCTCCCCCGTGCGATCCAGACGGTCGATGCGCCCCTGGAGCCGGAGTTGCAGTTGTTCGGACAGGTTGAGCACTACCCCATCCCGGAAATATGCTCCTCCGTGCTTCCTTTGGCCAAAGCTTACCTCAAAATCCACGGGCTCGGCATCGCCGCGCCGCGATTCAGCCCTGAGGAAGATCCGCACCGAGCGCTCCATCCTCCGGAGGTCTGCCCTCAGCGCCGGCTCATGGCGCACGAGGATCTGGGAGCGCAGTTCCCCCACCAAATGCCGGAGTAGCTGTTCCAGCAACGGCTCGTGCTGCGTTGCCGAGGGTTTCTCTCCCCGTTCCCGCACCGCGGCCATGAAGCGGAAGAAGAGCCGGTGCAGGGCGGAGCGAAACTGGGACGGGCTTCGCCAGGGCCCTGGGTCTTCTGCCCGCTCAGGGGGCCCGTCCAGGTCGGGTACATAGCCGAGGAAATAACTGTGCGGACAGCGAATCAGGGCCTCCACGGCAGAGACCGAGTGGATACGGCCAAAGCCCAACTCCGGGGTGTCCCGGCCCAGCCAGCCGGAAAATCGCCCCAACGCTCTCTGCTCCCGCTGCTAACAGCGTGCTCCCCTACAGCCAGCCCGGGGAAAACCCCCTGCACCCAGGGCGCGCTGCCAGCCCCTTGGCAGGCAGCTAACACTGCCTCGCCCCTGTCCAGGGCCAGGGCCGGGTCCGCCACCACCAAGGGGGATTTCTGTTATGGCCACGTGCTCCGCCTCCTGCTGCACCAGGGGGGCCGGCGCCTGTTCGCGGCCGTCCTGTGGAGCGCAATGGCTGTACACCAGGGTCGTCTCCCCTCGGTGGCCGGCCAGCACCCTGGAAAACTGCCAAGCCAGGTTAGCCGGGCGCTGCCGCTGCGCTATTTTCTTCCGGCGTATCCCGCTTCTTCTACCGGGCCGACCCACAGGGCACCCTCCCCGGTATCGGCGCCAGGGAAAATATGGACCCCCATGCGGTCGAGCAGGAGTTGCGCCATTCGGTCAGGGCGGTCCACCACCTCCAACTCCCCCAGAACCCGCAAACGCTCCGCCAACACCCCCGCCCATTAGCGCTGTGCTCCCGGCTTAGGGGAACCCAAGTTTCGAGGAAGCGGATGCCGCCCTCGGCCAGGGATTTGAGCGACACCTCTGCACCTGTATGCACCAACTCGCCCAGGCTTTTCGAGAACAGTTGCGCCCGGAGCACATCCTCTGACTGGGTCTGTTCATCAGCAGGAACTAATTCGCCGTGCTCTTTCCCTGCTCCCACCCCTTGCTTCTGGTAGCGGAGGAAGGGGGCCAAGCTGTATACTGCACCAGCCTCGGGTAGGCCTTTGAGTAGCCCCGCCCGGCACAACTCGGCCAGTTCCCCTGGGTCATGCCCCGACCCTATCCAGCGGTGAAACCCTGTCAGGGCTTGAACCACGTGGCTGAGATGCGGCGTAAGTCATGTTAATGCATGGATATTTATCGCCAACTCTGCGGCTAGGTTGTGGATGAGATCCAGGTAGGGCTGCTCGGAGCTATAGGCCAACTCCACCTGGTCCATGGGTAATCCCCGCCGGAGCACGTCTCGGAGCACGGCTGTAGGTTCGGCCTGGGCGCCGACGTCCTGCCAGACCTGGACCGTCGGCCGAGGCTCTGCCGGGGATGCCGGAGCAAATAGGCGAGGTGAGCTGATGCATCGTGCTCCCGCACTGTGATCCGGGGGCGTGGCAAGGGTGGTTTCCCCGCCGAGGAGCTGGCCGCCGGACCCGAGGCAATGGCGAAAAAAGCGGCTGGCCAGCTCCGGGAGCATTTCCTTGCTGCACAGGGCAGAGACCCGCTGGCCCCCCCTATGAGCCCGGTGGCCTCGGTGTAGAGTTGGGCCTGGTCATAGCGGTGGCGCTTGGCCAGGGCTTGGGGGTAATCCTCCAGCATTTCGGCCAGGGCTTCCAGCAGCTGGTTCCCCGGGTCAAGGGTCGTGAGGGCTTTTGGGTCGATCCCGTTCAGCCGGAGGGTGCGCGGGGTCCGAGCCAGGGATTGGACCAGGGAGGTGGAGGGCCGATCCGCGCTGCCGAGGGCCCGGGTCCGCCCCCTGGCCCCAAGCAGCTCCAAGATTAGAAAGAACTCCTCAGGTCAAGTCCCATTGTCAGTTGAAATAGCTCAGGCGTGATGAGCCAATTTCGTTGATGCGGTTAGGTTCAGTTCTTTTTGCAACGGGTGTCGAAGCAAGGGCAGGTAGGCGACGCCCTTGACCTTTCGCAATCGCGATTCGATGTCCAGCAGTGCAGCGGCCATCCACCGGGCTCTCTGGACGGAAGTGCTCCAGTTCTTTACCCGTCACCCAATCTATAATGAGGAGCCTGTGCTATTTCAACTAACTTCGGGACAATTTGACTCCTCATCCCTGCCCAGCGGACGCCAACCAGCGGCGGCCAGGCCAGGGCCGGCCCAGTGCGCCGCCCAGGCCGCTGGGGTGGCGAAACCGAGATTGGCCCAGGGTTGGCAAAGTAGAGCCAGCGGCCCCAGCCAAGTGCTGGCCGGCCTGGGCCGAGGGCACCAGGACCACCTTCCGGTCCCCGGGATGGCATCGGCAAAAGCTCAGCAGCGCGTCGAGAAGGGAATTCTTAACCCTGAATATCCCGGCGCGGGGTATACAACTCCAACCGATCTGCCTCTATTGCGCCACCCATAAAGGCGGAATATCTTGTCATGCCCGAGCTCCTCCTTATCTACCCGGGGGACACCAGCAAGCCGTACGGAGACGCCAAGTGAAGATCACCCAGATTAAGACCGCCGAGGTGCGGGTGAAGGTCAAAGGCCGGCCCCGCTACCACTATCATTATGTACGAGTCCACACCGACGGAGGGGTGTACGGCACCGGTGAGGCCAGCCATGTGGACGGGGGTTGGCGCGGCTCCACCAAGAGCATGGCCGTCCAACTCATCGGCATGGACCCGCGCGACGTGGACGCCTGCTTCGAGAAGGTGCGCCGCAGCTACATCTTCCGCGGGGGTTTCGCCGGCCTGGGGATCTCGGCCCTGACCGGCATCGAGATCGCCCTGTGGGACCTGGCCGGCAAGGCCCAGGGTACGCCGGTGTACCGGCTGCTGGGCGGCAAGTTCCGCGACCGGGTGCGGCTCTACGTAGACAGCGCCAGCTCGGACTACCGGCAGCGGGCCGAAGAGGTGCGGGCCAAGGGCTTCACCGCCATCAAGTTCGACCTTGACGATGCTCACAACCCCCACAAACTCGACCCGTGGAACTGGTCGGTCACCCCCGACGAACTCAAATCCATGGTCGACCAGGCCTTTGAGATCCGCGAAGCCGTGGGTTCCCTGGACCTAGCCATCGACCTGCACGGCCGCTACGACGCCACCGCCGGCTTGGCCCTGGCCCAGGCTCTGGAGCGCCTGAATCTGATGTGGCTCGAAGAACCCGTGCCCCCCGAAAACATCGACGCCCTGGCCAAGATCACCCAGGCCACCCGCACCCCCATCTGCGCTGGCGAGAACCTCTACATGCGCCACGGCTTCCGCGACCTTTTGCAGAAGCAGGCCGCCGACATCATCATGCCCGACATCTCTAAGTGCGGGGGCCTCTCCGAATGCCGCAAGATCGCCAACCTCGCCGAACTCTACTATATCCCCTTTGCCCCCCACAACAACTCCAGCGCCCTGAGCACCGTGGCCGACGCCCACGTCTGCGCCAGTGTGCCCAATTTCCTGGCCCTGGAGTTCCACCGCTACGGGGACCCGACCTGGGACGAGGTGATCCTGTCCGAGGAACCCGCTATCCAGCGGGGACATGTGGTCTTGGGGGAAAAACCGGGATTGGGGGTGGAACTGAACGAGGGGTTCTTGCAGGCGCAACTACAGCAGGGGGAGCCGCTCTGGCAGTGAGGCGGGAAGAGAGGACCTCCCCCGGTCTACTTCTGCCCAGGGCCTCCTGGATCTCGGCCAGGAGCACGGTCAGGCGGAAGACTTTTTTCGGGAGATCATTGACCGGCAGGTCCCCATCGACATGAGGGCCTTCCAGGTGCTCAAGAAATCGCCTTTGGCCCTCGATGTCTACTGCTGGCTCACCTACCGGCTCTGCTACCTGAAGACCAAGACCGAGGTCCCCTGGCCGGCGCTCCGGGGGCAGTTCGGGGCCAGATACCCCGACACGCAGCGGGGGCTGATCAACTTTAAGTTCAACTTCCTGAAGCATCTTAGGGGCCGGAGCTTTTGTCAAATGTTGTGGATGAGGGCTGAGCGTATCCTGCATGGTCAGGCCGCGTTTTTCAGATCGCCATCGACGAATATCGCCCCGGCCATGACTTGGTCAAGGAGGCGATAGCCGTGCAATCGTTGCCACCGTTTTTCCGCTTCCCGGGTCAGCTTGAAGGCCATGGTCAAGGTGGCCAGGCGGGAGCCGCAGCCCTTGGTCTGTCGGGTGCGGTGGCGCACGGTACTGAAGGTGGATTCGATCGGGTTGGTGGTGCGAATGTGCCGCCAGTGTTCGGCGGGGAAATCGTAGAAGGTAAACAACACCTCCTGGTCTTTGTTTAAGCACTCACAGGCGGCTGGATACTTGGCCTCATAGCGGTGGAAGAATCGGTCATAGGCCTTGAGGGCGGCCTCCTTTGTAGCCGATAGGTAGAGCTGCTGCAACAGGCCCTTGGCATCGGGCTGCAGGGTCTTGGGCAGCTTGTCGAGGATATTGGCGGTCTTGTGGACCCAGCAGCGTTGTTCCAGGGTCGAGGGGCATTCCTCTCGTAGCGCCCCCCAAAAGCCCAGGCTGCCATCGCCGATGGCCAGGAAGGGATCCATCTCCAGCCCACGTGCCTTGAGATCCTGGAGTACCGTTTTCCACGACAGTTTGCTCTCGCGCTGGCCATCATGGATAGCGATCAGTTCCTTCTTTCCCTCGGCGGTAGCCCCGATCAGCACCAGGAGGCAGGGCCGCTCCGGCTCTAAACGGATGTTGAAGTAAATGCCATCCGCCCAGACGTATACGTATCGCTTGCCGGTCAGACCCCGTTTCTGCCAGGCGGTGAACTCCCCCTCCCAAACCTTCTTGAGCCGGACCACATTGGCCGCGGATAGCCCTCCAGCCTCTTCGCCCAGGATCGCCTGCAGGGCCTCGGGAAAACAGGATGTCGACAGCCCCTTCAGATACAGCGCCGGAATCAGCGCCTCCAGACTGGGTGTTCGCCGCAGATACGGGGGCAGGATGGCACTGGTGAAGGGGTGCCCCTCCCGCCGATCATGGACCCGCGGTTGGCGAATGGTCAGCTTGCCGATCCCGCTGACCAACTCTCGCTGCGGATGGCGGCCATT
>Ga0194128_10001512_pt1 | contig 40268 bp, 34 predicted proteins | sample TA2KigCa65mmetaG_FD_148650 | JGI IMG/M metagenome (GOLD analysis project Ga0194128, IMG submission 148650) | Freshwater microbial communities from Lake Tanganyika, Tanzania - TA2015037 Kigoma Deep Cast 65m | ecosystem: Environmental > Aquatic > Freshwater > Lake | place: Tanzania: Lake...
GCGCCGCCTCGGGCGCGTACCTCCGCACCGCGCTCGTGATCTGCCGGACGTGCTCCGGCGTCGTCCCGCAGCAGCCGCCGACGAGCCGCACGCCGTGGCTCATGAAGCGGCGCGCGTACGACGCCATGTACTCCGGCGACGACAGATAGATGTTGCGCCCCTCGATGTCGCGCGGGCGGCCGGCGTTCGGCTGCGCCGACAGCCGGGCGCGCGTCACCGCCGCCATGCGCTCGATCGTCTCGAGCATCGGCGCCGGCCCGATGCTGCAGTTGACGCCGACGATGTCGGCGTAGGGGGCGAGCGCCGGCGCGAACTGCTCGGGCGGGGTCCCGTCGAGCGAGTGGCCGTCCTCCTCGATCGTCATCTGCGCGACGATGGGCAGGGCGCAGACGCTCCGAATCGCGGCAATCGCCGCGCGCAGCTCGGTGACGTCGCGAAACGTCTCGAGCACGAAGAGATCGACGCCGCCGGCGACGAGCGCCTCGGCCTGCTCGCGGAAGAACCCCTCCGCCTCGTCGGCCCCCGTCTTGCCCCACGGCTCGATGCGGATGCCGAGCGGCCCAATCGCACCCGCCACGTACACCTCGTCGCTGGCCGCGCTCCGGGCCAGCCGCGCGCCCTCCGCGTTGATGTCGCGCAGCCGGTCGGCGAGGCCAAACCCGCGCAGCTTCACGCGATTGGCGCCGAAGGTGTTGGTCTCGATCACGTCGGCGCCGGCGCGGACGTAGTCCCGGTGCACCTCGGCGACGCGGGCGGGCTCGGCCAGGTTCAGCGCGTCGAAGCAGCGATTGATGAAGATGCCCTTCGCATACAGCATCGTCCCCATCGCGCCGTCGCAGACGAGCACTCGCTCATCGATCGCTTCGAGAAACGGTTTCATGCGGGACACACGACCGTCAGAGCCGTCGCGGTCGGATCTCTCTACTATCTTACTGATCGATCTTCCGGTACGCGAGCGTGTCCGCGTCGACGAGCAGGTACGATCGGTTGACGCGGTCGATGCAGACCGAGCGAATCCCCTCACGATCGGCCTCGATGAACTGGTGGTGGTGCCCGCACAGGTGCAGGCGCGGACGTTCGATGCGACCTACGTCGCGCTTTGCAGCCCGGGCGGCCTCGCGTCGGCCGGCGCGGGCACGAGCAGGTCTTCCTTGTCCCAGATGAAGTCGTCCTTGCTGTAGACGGCGAGCTCGTAGTCCTTGCCCATGAAGATCGCCGACACCGGGCACGCTTCCTCGCAGTAGCCGCAGAAGATGCAGCGCGTCTGGTGGATCTGGTAGATCTTCGCGTAGCGCGGCCCCGCCAGCACGGTGCCGTCGTTCTCCTCCGCCTCGAGATAGATCGCGTCGGCGGGGCAGGCCACCGAGCAGAGCCCGCACGCGACGCATTTCTCGAGCCCGTTCTCGTCGCGCATGAGCACCTGCTTGCCGCGGTACTTCGGGAACATCGGCACCTTCTCGTCCGGATAGTTCACCGCGATCTTCGGCTTGAACATGTGCCGGAAGGTGGTGGCGAGGCCGACGAGGAACGCTCGAATCATATGGCCATCATACTCGCCGGTCGGTGGTCGCCGGTAGGTGGTACCCCAGCCAGTCGCCGGTCGCCGGTCGCCGCGGCCGGTGGCGGGTTCGACGTTCCTGGTGCGTGCGACCGGCTACAGGCGACCGGCGACCGGCTAGAATGACTCCCGTGTTCGAGGAGCCGCAGGTCCTCCCGGCCGATCAGTTCCTGCTCACGACGCTCATCGTCAAGCTCGCCGTGATGGCGGTGCTGGCGACGATGCTGGCGCGGTTCCGGCAGTTCCGGCACATCCTGATCTTCGAGCGGCGCGGCTGGAGCGACCGCCTCACCTTCGCGCTGGCGATCGGCGTGCCGGTCACGGCCGGCGTCGCGGCCCGGCTGCTGCTCAACTACAACGCCGCCGACCTCACGCTCGAGAGCGCCTTGCTGGCGGGCCTCATCGCCGGCCCCTATGCGGGGGCCATCGTCGGGCTGCTGGCCGCCGGGCCGGCGCTCGTCGCGGGCGAGTTCATCGCGCTGCCGTTTGCGATCGGCTGCGGGTTCGCGGGGGGCGGCCTGCGCGAGGTCTGTCCGAAGGAAGCGATCTGGCAGTTCACCCCGTTCGTCTTCGTCGATTTCCGCCGCCATGTCTGGCAGGCGGTGCGGCGGCTGGAGCCGAACTGGCAGCTCGTGCTGCTGGCCGCGCCCGTCGCCCTCGAGCTGCTGCGCCAGGCGCTCGGCCTCCGGTTCGGCGCCGCGCGGCTCTTCTACCTCGATCCCGTGTCGCCCTGGATGACGGCGCTGGTCGTGCTCGCGACGGTGCTGGCGGTGGCGACGCCCATCAAGATCTGGAACAGCGCGCGCATCGAGCACCGCCTCCAGGAGCAGGAGAAGCTGCTCATGGAGGCGAAGATCGAGGCGCTCAAGAGCCAGATCAATCCCCACTTTCTCTTCAACACGCTGGCGTCGATCTCCTCCCTCATCCGCTCGCAGCCCGACACGGCGCGGACGCTCATCATCAAGCTCTCGGGCCTGCTGCGGCGCCTGATCCGCAGCCATCAGCACTTCGTGACGCTGCGCGAGGAGCTCGACGCGATCGACGAGTACCTCGACATCGAGGTCGTCCGGTTCGGGTCGAAGCTGCGGGTGCGCAAGGAGATCGGCCCCGACACGCTGGACATGATCGTGCCGAGCATGATCCTCCAGCCGCTCGTCGAAAACTCGATCAAGCACGGGCTGACGCGCAAGGTGGGCGACGGGTCGATCGTGATCCGCGCCCGGCGCGACCACGGCCGGGCGGTCATCGAAGTCGAGGATGACGGCGTGGGATTCCGCGCGGATCGCGCGGACGAACGGACGACCGACGGCATCGGCCTGGCCAACGTGCGCGAGCGGCTGCGCGTCATCTACGGCGCGGCGTTTCAGCTGACGCTCGAGAGCGAGCTGGGCGTCGGCACGCGCGCGCGCATCGAGATTCCGGAGCTGCTCGCAGCCGAGCAGGTCACGGCGTGAGCGATCCCCTCCGCGTGATGGTCGTCGACGACGAGCAGCTCGCACGCGACGAGCTGTGCTACCAGCTCGATCGGCTGGGCGACGTGGAGGTGGTGGCCCAGGCAGGCAACGGCTTCGAGGCGCTCGCGGCCGCCGACCGCGTCGACCCGGATCTCGTCTTTCTCGACATCCAGATGCCCGGCCTGAGCGGCTTCGAGGTCGCCCGGCGGCTCCTCGACCGCGAGGTGGCCAGCCCGGCGGTCGTCTTCGTCACCGCCTTCGACCAGCATGCGATCGAGGCGTTCGAAGTGAACGCCGTCGACTATCTGCTCAAGCCGGTCGACGTCGCCCGGCTCGAGCAGGCCCTGACGCGCGTCCGGCGGCGGCTGAGCTTCGAGCGCCCCGCCCCCGTCAACGACCAGATCGAGCGGCTCGTCAAAATGATGGCCGGCCGGCAGGACCGACGCGACCAGGTGGCCCTCAAGGTGGGGGAACGGTTTCTGCTCATCCAGGCCGAGGAGATCATCTATGCCTCGCTGGCCGACGAGTCGATTAACATAGTGACAGCCCAGGTGACGGGGACGTCCAACTATCGGACGCTCGATGAACTGCAGGCGCGCCTCGACCCGGAGGTCTTCTGGCGGGTCCATCGCTCCCACCTGGTGAACATCAACAAAATCAAGGAGATAGTCCCTTGGTTCAGCAGGAATTACATCCTTCGGATGAAGGACGCCCGGAGCACGGAAATCCCGGTCAGCCGAACCCAGACCCGTCGGCTGCGGGAGTACCTGAAGCTCTGACGCCCCTTGCTCTGGAGGAGACGGGGGGCGCGGGCGACACCGGCCAGGCCGACCTGTCCGCCGACTCGAGCGACCCCTACGCGCCCCGGACGCCCGAGTCCCCGTACCCGGCGTTTTCGGACCCCGTCCTGGCGGCCGCGGCCGAGTCGACGGCACCGGTCGACCTGCGGCTGACGATCGACGACCGCCGGGCCGCCATCATCCGCCGCCTCACGATCATGAAGGACGAGGCGGTCGCCTGGGTCAAGACGCTTGCGTCGGCGGCGGTCTACGCCACGCTCATCGTGACGTTCGGGTTCCAGGTGGCGCGCGTCGAGGGCCAGAGCATGGCGCCGACGCTGTCGGACCAGGATCGGCTCATCGTCAACAAGCTGGCGTACCGCATGGGCGAACCGCGGCGCGGCGACATCGTGATGCTGTATTACCCGCTCAACCCGGACAAGTCGTTCGTCAAGCGCGTGATCGCCGAAGAAGGCGACCAGGTGCGGATCGTCGACGGCCGCGTCTTCGTCAACGACGTGCCGATGAACGACGACTTCGTGCCGCCCGAGTACCGCAGCCACGACGACTTCGGACCGTCGGTCGTGCCCGAGGGGTACTATTTCGTGATGGGCGATCACCGCAACAACAGCTCCGACAGCCGGCACTGGGGTTTCGTGCCGAAGAAGTACATCATCGGCAAGGTGCAGCTGCGGTGGTGGCCGATCCCGAGCGCGCACTTCTTCTGAGAGCCGTTCGGGTCGTTCGGAGGGTTCGGACGTTCGAGAAGACGTTTGGAGCGTCCGACTAGCCGTTCGGCGCGTTCGAATCGTTGAACCCCTCGAGCCCCGAGGGACCTCAGAACGACCGCGTAGATCGACGAACGGTCCGAACGCGAACGATCCGAACGACCCGAACGCGAACGATCCGAACGACCCGAACGTCCCGAACGATCCGAACGATCCCCTTGCCCGACCGCTACACCGAGGTCGTCCGGGTTCTCTACCGCGTCCTCGCCCTCAACTTCGCGGTCGCGCTCGTCAAGATCGTCCTCGGGTACGTCACCGGGGCGGTCTCGATTCTCTCCGAGGGCTTCCACTCGCTGACCGATTCGGCGTCGAACGTCGTGGCGCTCGTCGGCGTCTCGATCGCGCGGCGGCCGCCGGACGCCGATCATCCGTACGGCCATCGCAAGTACGAGACGATGGCGTCGCTCGGGATCCTCGTGTTCCTGGTTGCCGTGCTCGTACAGGTGCTCGCCGCCGCCTACAACCGGTTCGTCTACGGCGGCGTGCCGCGCGTCTTCCCCGAGGGCATCGGCGTGATGGCCGTCACGCTCGTCGTCAACGTCTTCGTCGTCGCCTACGAGATGCGCGCGGCGCGGCGGTTGAGCAGCGAGGTGCTGCAAGCCGACGCGATGCACACGCGCAGCGACGTGCTGACGTCGGCCACGGTGCTCGCGGCGCTCTTCGGCGTCTGGCTGGGGTATCCATGGCTCGACCCGGCGGCGGCGCTCGTCGTCGCGGCGTTCATCGGCCGCGCCGGCTGGCACATCGCGCAGGAGGCATCGCGCATCCTGGGCGATCAGATCGTCATCGCCGAGGAGGACGTGCAGGCGGTGGTCCGATCGGTGCCAGAGGTCCTCGGCTGCCACCGCATCCGCACACGCGGTCCCTCCGACTACGTGTTCATGGACCTGCACATCTGGCTCGACGGGCAGACGCCGCTCGAGGCGGCGCATTCCACGTCGCATGTGGTGAAGGATCGCCTCATGAAGCGGTTCCCCCACCTCGCCGACGTCGTCATCCATATCGAGCCGCCGCCTGGGTGGGGATCGGGAATCCGGGATCCGGGATCCGAAATGCGGGAGCCGGGAGTCGGTTAGCAAACGGCCCGATCCCGGATCCCCGGAATCCGGATCCCGATCCCCGATTCCGATCCCCGGCCCCCGCCGGTGCGTATACTGGCTGGCGTGGCCCTCCGTGTCGCGCTCGCCCTGCTCCTGGCGCTGACCGGGGCCGCGGTTCGCGCCGAAGACTGGCCGCAGTTCCGCGGTCCCACCGGCCAGGGGCACTCGGCCGAGCGCGGCCTGCCGCTGGAGTGGAACGAGGCGCGCAGCGTGATCTGGAAGACGCCGGTGCCGGGCCGGGGCTGGTCGTCGCCGGTGGTCGCCGGCGGACGGATCTGGCTCACGTCGGCGGTCCGCGACAGAGGCGGGGCGTCGCTGCGCGTGCTCGCCTACGACGCCGAGACGGGCCGCGAGGCGCTCGCCGTCGAGCTGTTCCGCCTGCGCGACGCGGCGCTGCTGAACCCCAAGAACAGCCACGCCTCCCCCACCCCGATCATCGAGGGCGACCGCGTCTATGTGCATTTTGGCGCCGCGGGGACCGCGGCGATCACGACCGCGGGCGAGGTCGTCTGGAAGACGAGCATCCGCTTCACGAACCAGCACGGCGGCGGCGGCTCGCCGGTGCTGTACGAGGACCTGCTGATCTTCAACTGCGACGGCTGGGACGCGGCGTTCGTGATTGCGCTCGACGCCAGGACCGGCAAGGAGCGGTGGAAAGCGAACCGCCGGTACCCGGCCGATCAGGCGTACACGACGCCGCTCGTCATCCGCGTCGGCGATCGGGACCAGCTCGTCAGCGTCGGGGCCTATCGCGCGGCCGCCTACGATCCGCGGACGGGCCGCGAGATCTGGCGCGTGTCCTATCGCGACGGCTTCTCCAACGTGCCGCGGCCGGTCTACGGGCACGGCCTCGTCTACATCGCGACCGGCTTCCAGCAGCCGTCGCTCATCGCGGTACGCGCCGACGGCACGGGCGACGTCACCCGCACGCACACCGCCTGGACGCAGCAGCGCGCGGCGCCGTATACGCCGTCGCCGCTGCTCGTCGGCGACGTGCTCTACACCGTCAGCGACATCGGTATCGCCGCCGCGCTCGACGCGAAGACCGGCGTACCTTACTGGCAGCAGCGGATCGGCGGCAACTATTCGGCGTCGCCGGTTCACGCCGACGGCCGGATCTACTTCCAGAACGAGGAGGGCCTGACGACCGTCGTCGCACCGGGCACGGAGTTCCGCGTGCTGGCGCGCAATCAGCTCGACGGCGGGATGCTCGCGTCGATGGCCGTCTCCGGCGGATCGATCTTCATCCGCACGGAGGATCACCTGTACCGAATCGGGGAGAAGAGATAGACGTTTAGATCGTTCGCTCTCGGATCGTTCACCCTCGGCGACGGCGACCACGAGGACGAGCACGCCCGGACGGAGCACGGCTCGAACGCGAACGAGCCGAACCCGAACGACCCGAACCCGAACGACCCGAACCCGAACGACCCGAACCCGAACGACCCGAACCCGCCGAACGACCCGAACGACCCGAACGCCGGTATACTCCCGACCTCCCGCCGCGTTTCTCCACGAGGACGATGTCGCCGATGACCATCGCCTTGTCGACCGCCTTGACCATGTCGTAGATGGTGAGGGCCGCGACCGCGACGGCGACGAGCGCCTCCATCTCGACGCCGGTCTGGGCGCTCGTGCGGACGCGCGACTCGATCCGGTAGCCGCGGCGCGTCGGCGCCAGCTCGACAGAGACGTGCGTCAGCGGCAGCGGATGGCACAGGGGGATGATCGCCGACGTTTGTTTCGCGGCCATGATGCCGGCCAGCCGGGCCGCCTGCAGCGGGTCGCCCTTGGCCACGGCGCCGCGTCGAATCCGCCGAAGCGCCGCCGGCGCCATGGTGATCGCCCCGCGCGCCACGGCCTCGCGGGTCGTGATCGGCTTGTCGCCGACGTCGACCATCCGCACGCGACCCGCACGATCGACGTGCGAGAGTGCGCCGGTGCGAGCCGCTCGCACCTTACGCACCCTCGTCCCCCTGGGCGAGATAGAAAGAGAGGCTCTCGAGCGACACCGTCAGGTCGACGCTCTTCAGCTTCACTTCGGGCGGGACCTTCAGGGCGCCCGGCGAGAAGTTCAGGATGGCCTTGATGCCCGCCTCCACCACCAGATCGACGACCGGCTGCGCGTGCGGCGCGGGCACCGCGATCACCGCGATGTCGTAGCGCTCCCGGCGGGCCATGCGCTTCAGCTCGCGGACGTCGCAGATGGACACCCCGCAGCGCGACTCGTGGCCGATCTTCTCGTTCGCGATGTCGAAGAGCGCCGCGATGTCGAACCCCTCCTGGCGAAACCCGGGATAGTCCGCCAGCGCCAGCCCGAGATTGCCCGCCCCCATGATGACGACGCGGAGGCGGCGGTCGAGGCCCAGAATCTGCCGCAGATGGCGGCGCAGCTCCTTGACGTAGTAGCCGACACCGCGCACGCCGAACTCGCCGAAGTAGGCCAGATCCTTGCGGATCTGGGCCGCGTTGAGGTGAAACTGCTCGGCAAGCGCCTGGGACGAAATCGTCTGGACGCCGGCCGCGTCCAGCTCGTTCAGGCAGCGCAGGTAGACCGACAGCCGGTTGGTCGTCAGCTCGGACACCTGGTCGGGGAGCTGGCGGCGCTTGTTCGGCTGATTCACAAGCTCCAATGCTACCATCTCGCGCCATGGCGTCCTCGACTCCACCACCGGCCTCCGCGGCTCGCGGAGCCTTTCAGCCGTACGTCCCGCCGTCGCAAACGCCCGCGGAGTTCACGCTCAAGGCGATCGTGCTCGGCGCGCTCTTCGGCCTGCTGTTCGGCGCCTCCACCGTGTACCTCGGGCTCCGCGCCGGCCTGACGGTCAGCGCCTCGATTCCGATCGCCGTGCTCGCCATCTCGGTGCTGAAACGGCTCGGCGGATCGACGATCCTCGAGAACAACATCGTCCAGACGATCGGATCGGCCGGCGAGTCGGTCGCCGCCGGCGTCGTCTTCACCGTGCCGGCGCTGATCTTCCTGGTGCCGTTCGGCCCCGACTACTTCAACTATCTGCAGATCACGCTGCTGACGATTGCGGGCGGCATTCTGGGCGTGCTGATGATGGTGCCGCTGCGCCGCGCGCTGATCGTCAGGGAGCACGGCGTGCTGCCGTATCCGGAGGGCACCGCGTGCGCCGAAGTGCTCGTGGCGGGCGAGCGCGGCGGCCGGATGGCCGGACTGGTGTTCGGCGGGCTGGGCATCGGCGGGCTCTGGAAGGCGCTCTCGTGGATCTTCGGCCTGTTCCGCACCGAGGTCGGCTACTCGATGCCACGCGTGTCGCAGTTCCCGAACGCGACGGTCGCCGTCGACATCTCGCCCGAGTACCTCGGCGTCGGCTACGTCATCGGCCCCCGCATCGCGGGCACCATGGTGGCAGGCGGCGTCCTGGCGTGGCTCGGGCTGCTGCCGCTCATCTCGATCCTCGGACAGTTCATCACCGAGCCGTTTCCGCCGATCCATCCGAGCTTCGCGGTCAATCCCGAGACCGGACGCCCCTTCCTGATCTCGGAGATGAGCCCGGGGCAGCTGTGGAGCGCCTACATCCGGTACATCGGCGCCGGCGGCGTGCTGGCTGCGGGACTCATCACGCTGACCCGCACGATTCCGACGATCGTCTCCTCGGCACGCGGCAGCCTCCGCGACTTCGCGGCCACGGGGGCAGGCGGGCTGGCGGGGCCGCGCACGGAGCGCGATCTGCCGATGACCCTGGTCCTGGGCGGCTCCCTCGCGCTCGCCGTGTTCATGGCCGTGACGCCGGGACTGCCGACGCAGGGCAACCTCCTGTCCGCCGTCCTGATCCTGATCTTCGGCTTCTTCTTCGTCACCGTGTCGTCGCGGATCACGGGGTTGATCGGATCCTCATCGAACCCGGTCTCGGGGATGACGATCGCGACGCTGATCCTCACCTGCCTGCTGTTCGTCGGGGTCGGCTGGACGGGCGCCGTGTACGCGCCGATCGCGCTCATCGTCGGCGCGATCGTCTGCATCGCCGCGGCCAACGCCGGCGCAACCTCGCAGGACCTGAAGACCGGGTACATCGTCGGCGCCACCCCGATCTACCAGCAGACGGGCCTGATCATCGGCGTGCTGGTCTCGGCGCTGATCATCGGGATGACGACGCTCTACATGCATCAGGTGTTCGGGATTGGCTCGGCCGACGTGCCGGCGCCGCAGGCGACGCTGATGGCCACGATCATCAACGGGCTGCTCGACCAGAACCTCCCGTGGGGACTCGTGCTGGTCGGCATCTTCATTGCGGTCACGCTCGAGCTGTGCGGCATCCACTCGCTGTCGTTCGCCGTCGGCCTCTACCTCCCGATCGCGACGACCGCGCCGATCTTCGCGGGCGGCATGGTGCGGGCGTGGGTCGAGCGCAAGACCCCCGCGGCGGCCGAGAGCGACGTGAGCGCTGGCACGCTGTTCAGCTCGGGGCTCATCGCCGGCGGGTCGATCGCCGGCATCCTGTATGCCATCCTGGTCGGCACCGGAACCATCGAGCCATTTGCCGCCGTTGGCGCGATGTTCCCCTTCTTCAGCGGCGAGACGGTCGTCGGGCAACTGGCCAGCGCCGCGCTGTTCTTCGGGCTCGCGGTCATCGTGGCCCGGAGGGCAATGCGCAAAGTAGAATGAGCTCGTGAGGCTCTCGCGGGCGCTGACGGCGGCCGTGCTGCTGCTCGCGGCGGTCGGCGAAGCCGCGTCCCAGGGCCCGCTGCGTCGGCTGGCCACGGTCGCGGCGCTTCGCGAGTACCCGAGCTACTTCCACCTCCAGAACGTGCTGCTGCACGGCGAGTTCGTCGAGAGCGGCACGCAGATCGTCCTGCGCGGCGGCGAACGCGACGTGCCGGTCATTCTCCAGGACGCGAGCACGCCATCCGGCCTCGTCGAGGTGCGCGGGCAGCTCGTCGACGTCGGACGCCTCGAGCCGGGCGATGCGCGGGTGGGCTCGTACGCGCAGGCGCGCAACTTCGATCCGTGGCCGCGGCCCGGCGAGGAGCTCGTGCTCCTGGTCGCCAGCGCGCTGCCGGCGCAGCTGGCGGTGACGCCTTCCCTGCGGGCGCTGGCGCTCCAGCCGTGGCGCTTCGAGGGGCAGACGGTGACGATTGTCGGCCAGTTCCGCGGCCGCAATCTCTTCGGCGACCTTCCAAGCGCGCCCGGCAAGAGCCGATGGGACTTCGTCCTGCGGTCCGCCGATGCGGCCGTCTGGGTCACCGACCTCCAGCCGCGCGGGCGCGGGTTCGTCCTGTCCGTTGACGCCAGGGTCGACACCGGACGATGGCTCCAGGTGAGCGGGACCGCGGCGCTGACGCGGGGCCTGCCGACCATCGCGGGGCTCAGCCTGGCCGAAGCCGAGCCCGAGGCGGCGCCCCCGGCCGAAGATGACGCGCCCCCGCCCCCGCCCCCCGCCGAGCCGGGCGACGTGATCTTCAGTACGCCGACCGAAGGCGAAGTCGACGTGCCGGTCGGCGGCAGCGTCCGCCTGCAGTTCTCACGCGGGATCAATCCGGCGTCCCTGACCGACCGCATTCGCGTCGAATATGTCGGCGCGCCGGCGGGCGGCGACCAGGCCCCGCCGGCGTTCACGTATACCTACGACGGGGGCACCCGCGCCGTCGAAATCCAGTTCGCGCAGCCGCTCGAGCCGTTCCGGACGCTCAGAGTCGAGCTGCTCGACGGCATCCGGACCTTCGACGGCGCCTCCGTGCGGCCCTGGACGCTGACGTTCTCGGTCGCCAGCAACTAGCGCACGTCCAGCGCGCGTCGCGCGGACGTCGGTCCGCGCTAATCCCAGAGCGAGCCCTGGCGCCGCAGCTCCTCGACCGCGCTCCGCACGCGGGCGATGAGCGCGTCACGGTCGTCGAGCGTGAGCCCGGCGGTCGGGATCGGCGCGCCGATCCGGACGCTCACACGGACCGGCCGCACCACCGCGCTCCCCTTGCGCATCGCCGCCCGCCCGCCCTGCACCGCGACGGGGACCACCGGGGCCTGGGCCTCAATCGCCATGATGAAGCCGCCCTTCTTGAACGGCAGGAGGTCGCCCGTGCGGCTCCGCGTGCCCTCGGGAAAGATGAGGAAGGAGTTCCCCGCCCGAAGCGACTCGGCCCCTCGGGCAATCGACACCATCGCTTTGTCGCGGTCGCTGCGCTCGATCGGCACGAAGCCCCCGACGTCGAACGCGATCCCCATGATTGGAAACCTGTGGAGCTCCGCCTTGTACAGGACGTGCAGCTGCGGGTGAAGGGCCCGGAAGAGGACCGGCGGATCGACGTTGCTCTCGTGGTTCGAGCAGAACACGACGGCGGTGGACGGCACCTGCTCGCGCCCGGCGACGCGATAGCGGATGCCGGCAAGCGCCAGCGCCATGCGGACGCCGACGTGCCCCAGCGCGTACAAGCCCCACTTCCAGCGCAGGACCATCGCAATGAACAGTCCGACGGGGCCGGCCACCGCGATGTAGGCGAGGATGACCGCGTAGGTGACGAAGGAACGGACCGCCGCGAGAACGTCGGCCACTGCAGCAGGCACTGTACAAAAAAATCGCCCGGGGGACGCGCCCCCGGGCGGCGAAGAAGGCAATTGGCCGAAGCTCAGGACGCGCGGGCGGCGCGCCGGGGCGCGGCGGCCACGACGGTCGCCTTCACCGGCTTGGCGACCTTGGCGCGGGCCGAGGCGCGGGCCATGTTCCGCGCCTTGACCATGAAGCACTTCTCGAGGGCGCGGTCGACCTTCTCTTCGATCTCCATGGCCTTTTCGCGCATTACCTCAGACACCTCGGAAATGATGAGCGCGCGGGCGCGATCGAGCATCCGCTTCTCGCGGAACGACAGGCTCTTCGACTTGCTCAGAAAGGTCAGGCTCTTGAGCACGTCGGCCATGTCATAAATCGAACCGGTCCGCATCTTGTCCGAGTTGTCCTTGAAGCGGCCCTTCCAGTTCTGATGGTTGTCGATCCGGCCGTCGCTCAGGAGCAGGAACAGCCGCTCGACCTCCTCGTCGCTGATCGCCCTGCGCAGACCGACTCCGTCGACGTTGGAGACCGGCACCAGCACGATGGTGTCGTTCGAAACGATGCGCAGGTGGAAGAAGCCGCAGGTGGTACCCAGGATGGTTTTCTCTTCAATCCGTTCGACGATGCCGAGTCCGTGGTTCGGGTAGATGACCTTGTCGCCGACCTGGAATGTCACGTTTCCCCCGCTGGAAGGTTGGTGGTAGGACAGGTTTCGTGCCGGGAACAGCACCTCCAAGTATACCGCAGGGAACCGAGCCGATCAACGGATTCAGGCCGAAAAACGGTCGTTTTGTGCAGTTCGCCCCGCCCATTGGCCCGTTGCCCGCCCCGAACCGCTCGCCGGGCGTGCCGCTAACCCTCGGCGTCGCGGGGGGTTGGCGCCACCTCAACCACGACATCGAGATGCGCGTCGGCCGCCCCCGGGGCCGGACCGGCCCTGTCTACAATCAGGCATGCTCCAGATGGTGTGGGCGGCCGCGCTGGCAACCGGCCTGGCGGCGCAGACGGTTCGCGCGCCCTTTGTGGCCACGCCGCCCGACGTCGTCGATCGCATGCTGGCGCTGGCACAGATCCGTTCAACCGACGTCGTCTACGACCTGGGATGCGGCGACGGCCGCATCGTCATCGCGGCCGCCAGGACCTACGGCGCCAGGGGCGTCGGGGTCGATATCGATGCGGCGCGCATCGCCGAGGCGCGCGACAACGCCCGGCGTGCGGGCGTCGAGCACCTCGTGACCTTCCGGGTGGAAGACGCGCGCGCCACGGACGTGACCGAGGCGACGGTGGTCACGCTGTATCTCATCGCCGCGCTCAACGCGCAGCTCCGGCCCCGCCTGATGACGCAGCTTCGCCCGGGTGGGCGGATCGTGTCGCACAACTTCCCCATCGGCGACTGGGAGCCCGATCGCGTCGACGTGTTCCGGAGCGCCGACGGGCAGACGCGCACGCTGTACTTGTGGACGATCGGATGAATCAGGCCCGCGCGAGCGCCAGCTCGACAATCTCCTCGACGAGCCTGGTGTAGGTGCGCCCCGATTTACGCGCCGCCATGGCGAACTCGGCGCGGGAGGCCAGCCACGGGTTCGGGTTCACCTCGATGACGTGGATCCGGCCGTCGGCCTGCAGCCGCATGTCCACGCGCCCGTAATCGCGCAGCTCCAGCGCCTGGTAGGCGGCAACCGCGGTCTGGTGCAGCAGCTGGGCGGTCTCCTCGGGAAGGTCGGTCGCGATCGCCGATTTCGTCTCGCGGTACGCGCGGGTGCCCTTGCCCCACTTCACCTCCGCCGCAGCGATCCTCGGCGTCCCCTCCGGAAGCTTGGAGAGATCGAGCTCGATGACGGGCAGCGCCTCGGCCTTGTCGTTGCCGATCACCCCGACATACATCTCGCGCCCCTCGATGTACTCCTCGATGAGCACCGGCGAGTCGAAATGGGTGTGCAGCCAGTCCATGCGCTCCATCAGCTCGCGGATGGAATTGGCGACAGCGCTGAACTCGATGCCGATGGACCCGTCCTCGCGGGCCGGCTTGACGATGACCGGAAACTGCAGATCGTGCGAAAAGTCGAGCCGCCCCCGGTAGCACTTGGCAAACGTCGGCGTGTGAATGCCGTGGAACGCGAAGATCTTCTTCGCGACCGCCTTGTCCTGGGCGAGCATCAGCCCATGGCTGCCTGAACCGGTGTAGGGCTTGCCGAGCAGCTCGAGAAACGCCGCGATCTTGAAGTCCGAGGTGTCGTCGTCGGCAAACGACTCGGCGAGGTTGAAGACCAGGTCGCACTCGACGCGCGCGAGACCCAGCAGGCTCTTCAGCGTCCCGTCCAGTTCGTACATGAGGGGGTCGTGCCCGAGCTTCGTCAGCGCCTCGGCGACCTCCTCTTCGACCTCCTTCTTGTCGAGCGTACGGACCACGGGCACCTTGTCGCTGGCCGCCTCGTCGCTGTCGTCGACCAGGACGCGATCGTACAGCACGACGATCTTCAACTTGCCCATCTGTGTCGGTGCTAGCCGGCAGCCGGTAGTATGCACTACACGTTACACGTCCCGGTGGTGTGCCGGCTACCACCTGCCGGCCAGAGACCAGCGGCTAGTTCTCGAACCGCCCCCGCGTGAGAAAGTTCATGGCGAGCGTCGTCGCCAGCGCGGTGACCTCCACGAGGTAGCGCGCTTCCTCGCCGCGCTCGCCCCACAGCTTCATCCGCTCGCACGTGCGGCAGATGGAATCGATCAGCCCGCGCACGATCGCACGCGGCACGCCGGTCCAGTACGTGATCTTCTCCACCAGCTCCGGCCGGTGCCTGCCTACGATATCGGCCGCAGGCTTCACTTCCTTTCGCCTGCGGGTCAGGAAGATCTGCGGGAGGTGCGCGTCGAGCGCGATATCGATCCGCGCCTGCCGCTCCTGCGCCGCCTGCTGATAGAACTGTTCGACGGTCACGCCGATCTCCTCGGGCGTGATGTCCACCTCGCCCGTCTTGACGATCGGCTCGACGTCGGCGAGCGCCCGCGCCACGCGCTCCACGTAGCGGAGCTTCTGCATCGCCGGCCATCCCTTGTACCGTCGGCGCCAGGCGCTCCGCGGCGTCAGCCAGACGGCGAAGGTCTCGGCGAAGTCCTCGTCGGGATGTTTCTGCGCGTACCAGCCTTCGATGTGCCGCACGAAGTTCCGGCTGAACGGAATCGGCCGATAGTCGTCGCGATAAGGCCGGAAAAAGGGGCCGAACAGCCGCCGCCACTCGGGCGTCGTGTAGAGGCGATAGGCGTAGTTGAACACGTGCCCCCCCTCGTGGCGCATGTACATCATGATCTGGCGTTCGGTCTCGAGCACGTCGACGGCTTTTTCGAGCCTTCGGAGCTTCGGATCGGCCAGATAGAAGGGAATGCCGAGCACGGGCTGCTGGTCCGGACAGCCCCACTCGTCGGTCAGGTAGCAGACCGGGCGGAATTTCTTGAGTCCCCGCCGCTCCAGCTCGGCGTACAGCTGACGGACGTACGCCTCGACCGGGGACCCCTCGACCCGGAGCCCGAGCTCGCTCACCTTTTTGCCGAGCACGCCGCGGATTTCAGGGTCGAGCGACTCGAACTTGACCACAGGAGGGATTATAAGAAGGGTGCGAGGTACAATGGTGCAGCCCGAGCCGCGGCCGCCTCAGCGGCCGCGAGACGAACCGCCCGAGCCGAAGCGCGACGAGCCCGGGTCGCCGCGCGAGGGCAAGCCGCCGAAGGACGACAAGAGAATCGAGCGGTACCCGGAGCGCTAGCTGTCCAGTTTCGGTGGTCACCGCCTGCTGACGAGCTGGCTACGAGCTACCGGATTCCGGCTACCAGCTACCGGCTAGGACGCGCACTCCCCATCCATCACGACGGTCTCGAACGCCTGCGACTCGCCGAGGTCCACGTAGTCGTCCGCCGACGTCTCCTGCTGGCCCAGCTCCGCCAGATCCTTGAGGGCGTCGGTGGCGATCGCGGCCGGGAGGCGTCTGAAGAACGCGCCCAGCGACTCGCCGGGCGTGCGCCGCTCCTGATAGAGCGTCAGCAGCCGATCGATCGCCGCCGTGAGCCGGCGGACCGGAACTTTCGACACCACGCGTCCGAAGGCCGCGCCGGTGTCGGTGCTTCCGCCGCCGACCATCACGAAGTACTGCGGCAGCGCCCGGTCGCCGACTTTCCGCACGCTTCCCTGGAAGCCGATGGCGGCGATGTGATGCTGCCCGCAGCCGTTGGGGCATCCGCTGATCTTGATGTCCCCCTCGTGAACGAGGGCCACGAACTCCGGATGCTGATCGAGGTACTCGGTGAGGACGCGGCCCAGCCCGCGTGACTGGGTCACGGCCAGACGGCAGCTCTCCGCGCCGGGGCAGCTGACGACGTCCGCCACGGTGTTCGCGCCCGCCGTGCCGAGGCCGGCCGCCTGGAGCCGCTGATAGAGCTCCTGCAGCGCGCCCACCTTCACCCACCGGAAGAGCACGTTCTGTCCGATCGTCAGACGGGCGGTGCCGTCGGCGTACGCCTCGGACAGGTCGGCGAGGACCTCCATCTGGCCGGCGGTCATGTCGCCGAGCGGGAGCCGGATCGTCACATGCACGTAGCCCGCCTGCCGCTGCAGCGCCACGTTGGTGTGCATCCACGTGAGATACGCGTCGGAGAACGTCTGCAGGCTGACCGTGCCGGGCATGATCCCCGGGCCGTGCACCTCGACGCTCGCCGCGGTGCGCTTGACCTGCTCGACGTCGGGTGCGGGCAACGGCGTCCAGTCGGGAGCCTCCTCGACTTCCGCCGCCGCGGCGTCGGAGCTGAAGGGCACGCCCCCTTCGGCACGGACTTCGGCGAGCGCCTCCTCGAACTTCGCGCGCCAGGCCTCCCAGCCGAGCTGCCGGATCATGAACTTCATCCGGTTCCGCTGCCGGTGCTGGTAGTCGCCGTTGCGGTGGTATACGCGGACGATCGCTTCGGCCACCTCGAGCATCTCGTCGGCCGGCATGAACTCGTAGACCAGACCGCCCGAGGTCGGCAGGATGGACGTGCCGCCGCCAATGGTCACGCGGAATCCGCGCTTGCCGTTGACCACGCGGGCGTACCAGCCGATGTCGTGAATCGACGCCAGCGCGTGATCCTGCGGACACCCCTCGAAGGCGATCTTGAACTTCCGCGGCAGCACCCCCGCGAGCGGATGGCGGAGGAAGTACCGCGTCAGCGCCTCGGCGTACGGGGTGACGTCGAAGACCTCGTCGTGCGCGACGCCCGCGTACGGGCAGGCCGTGATGTTGCGGATCGAGTTGCCGCACGCCTCGCGCGTCGTGAGACCCACGTCGCCCAGCTCGCGCAGCGCGCGCTCGGCGTCCTGCAGCTGGACGAAGTGGTACTGCACGTTCTGGCGCGTGGTGATGTGGCCGAATCCGCGCGAGTACCGCGCGGCGACGCCGCCGAGGGCGCGGAGCTGGTCGCCCGTGACGATCCCCTGCGGGATCTTGATCCGCAGCATCTGCACGCCGTCCTGCCGCTGGCCGTACGTGCCGCGGAGCAGGCGGAACCGCCGCCAGTCGTCTGCCGAGATCTCGCCGCGCTCGTATCGGCCCAGCGTGTCGACGAACTCGTCGATATCGCGTTCGTCGGCAAACGACAGGCGTCCACGCCCGAACGCTCGCACGTCATCGATTGCGGCCATCGCTCACCTCGCTTGCACCCCAACGCTGCCGGCGTCGCCGGCCAGCTCCGCCGACCGTTCCTGGGTGGCCAGGACCTCCCGAACTCGAACCACGTCACCGACCACGAGCACTCCCGCCAGCCTGCCGGGCGGCTGCGCCGTCCCCAACTGCGCCAGCGGGCCCGTCCACGTCCATTCCTCCGGCGTCGAGGCGGCGCAGACAATCGCCGCCGGCGTATCCGGCCTCCAGCCCAGCGCCACGAGCCGCTCCGCGACCGCCGCGCGCTCGGTGAGTCCCATCAGCACCACGAGCGACACGCCGTGCGGACGTACCGCCCCGGTCGCCGCCTCGAACGCCTCCATGGTGTGGCCCGAAACGACGAGAAACGCGGACGCGATGCCACGGTGCGTCACCGGAATGCCCGCCATCGCGGGCGCCGCGGTCGCCGACGTCACGCCGGGCACCACCTCGAACGCGATGCCCGCGAGGGCCAGCGCCAGCGCTTCTTCCGCTCCCCGGCCGAACACGAAGGGGTCGCCTCCCTTGAGGCGGACCACGCGCTTGCCTTCGCGTGCCGCGCGGATCATCACCCGGTTGATCGTCTCCTGCCGGACGCTGCGGCGCCCAGCCCGCTTTCCCACGCAGAAGCACTGCGCGCGTGTCACGGCGCGGAGCGCCTCGGCATCGACCAGCGCGTCGTACAGGACGAGATCCGCCTCCTCGAGGCGTCGCAGCGCGCGAACCGTCCAGAGCTCGGGATCGCCGGGACCCGCGCCGACCAGGGAGACACGACCTCCGGCATCCGGGATCCGGGATCGGGGGTCCGGGAGGCTCTCCGGCTTATCTCCGCTTCGCATACAGGTCGTTCAACGTCTCCAGCAGCTGCGGACGGCGCTCCTCCATCGGCACGCGCTCGGCCTTCCATCGCCGCCGGGCCTCGTCGGAGGCCGCCAGCCACTCGTCCAGCCGCGCCGGCAACCAGGCGTCGATCGCCTCCCGCAGCAGCCCCGCCAGCGCCGGCGCCCGGCCATCGGTCGAGATCGCCACGGTCACCCCGTCACGCTGAACCACGCCTCCCAGAAACGCCGTCGCATGCGCGGGGTCGTCAACCGCGTTGACGAAGACCCGGCGCGCGTCGGCCGCCGTCCGGACGCGCCTGTTCACATCTGTCGGCGCGGCCGCGACGACCCACCAGGCCCCGTCGAGATCCGACTCCTCGAAGGGCCGCCGCACGACCGTGACCCCCGGGCGCTCGATCGCCGGCACCACCTCGGGGGCCACGACGGTGACGTCGGCGCCAGCCTCGACGAGCGCCCCGATCTTGGACGCTGCGACCGGCCCCCCGCCGACGACGACCACCCGCCGCGCGCGGAAATCGAGAAACGCTGGAAACATCAGTCGCGTCCGGTGTCGGCCGGATCAAACAAAAAAAAAGCCCGGGACGCGTCGCCCCGGGCTTTCGATCTGGTTCGTGTTGTCGGCTTTGACTACGCGCCGCCCGCACCGTGGATCGAGAGCGCCGGGACCTCGATGGTCCCCGTACAACAACAGGCGCACGCGCACCCACACAGACTGCACACGGTGCCGAGGATTGTACCGCGCATGGAGTCTTCGGTCAAATTTCGCCTCTGCAGCTACCGGCTACCGGCGAGCGAGGCGGCCGCCTGCGGCCCCAGGGCCCGCTCGAAGTCGCCCAGGCCGCGCCCGATTCGCGTGGGCGCCGCCACCCGGCCGAACATGACGTCGGCCGTCTTGTACCCGTTGCCGGTGATGCAGATGACGACGGAGTCGCTCGGCTTGATGACCCCGCGCTGCACGAGCGTGCGCGTCACGGCAAGCGTGGTGCCGCCGGCGGGCTCCGTGAAGATCCCCTCGGTGCGGGCCAGCAGCTCCACCGCCTCGAGGATCTCTTCATCCGTCGCGCTGGCGCCGGTCGCGCCGGTCTCGTGGACGACGCGCACCACCTGAAAGCCGTCCGCGGGGTTGCCGATCGCCAGCGATTTCGCGATCGTCGCGGGCTTGACCGGCTCGGGGAACTCGAGGCCGGTCTCGAGAGCGCGGATGACCGGCGCCGACCCGGCCGGCTGGGCCGCGTGGATCCTGGGCAGCGTGCCGCTCACGAGCCCTACGTCGCGCAGCTCGCGGAACGCCTTGAAGATGCGCGGGAGCAGCGTCCCGCCCGCGACCGGCGAAACGACGTGGTCCGGGAACCGCCATCCGAGCTGCTCCGCGATCTCGAAGCCCATCGTCTTGGCGCCCTCGGCGTAGTAGGCGCGCAGATTGATGTTCGCGAAGCCCCACCCGTAGCGATCCGCGATCTGCGTGCACAGCCGGTTCACGTCGTCGTAATTGCCGTCGACGGCCACGACGTGCGGCTGATAAATCGCGGCGCCCAGAATCTTGGCCGGCTCCAGGTCGTAGGGGATGAAGACGTAGCACGGCAGGCCCAGGCGCGCGGCGTGGGCCGCGACGCTGCCGGCGAGATTCCCGGTCGACGCGCAGCCGAAGACCGGGAACCCGAGCTCGACGGCGCGCGTGGCTGCCACCGACACGACCCGGTCCTTGTAGGAAAACGTCGGATGGTTGACCGAATCGTCCTTGAGATACAGCTCCGTAAGGCCCAGCTCGCGCCCGAGCCGGTGGGCGCGCACGAGCGGCGTGAAGCCGGAATAGAACCCCGTGCGCGGCTCTTCGACCGGCAGCAGCTCGAGGTAGCGCCAGAGCGACTGCGGGCGCGATTCGACGACCGCGCGGCTCATCACGCCGCGCACTGCCGCGTAGTCGTAGGAGACCTCGAGCGGGCCCAGACACTCGGCGCACACCCACGAGGCCTCCGCCGGATACGCCGTGCCGCAGAGATGACACGTGAGGCCCGCAACGAACTTCATACCGTCTTCCCTACGGCCAGCGTCTCACGCGGGCCGACGCCGGGCTGGTGCACGTCGAGCGTTCGAACCGTAGCGGGGCATCCGGCGCGCTCGCAGGTGGACGCCAGCAGGCGCTCCAGGCGGGTGAAATCGTGGCGCGCGACGAGCGCCACCGACGGCCCTGCCCCCGACAGGAAGGCGGCCAGAATCTCCGGGTCCTCGAGCGCCAGGACCGACGCCAGCTGCGGCACGAGCGTGCGGCGCGCGGTCTGATGCAGGCGGTCCTGTGTCGCCTCCCGGAGCCGATCGTACTCTCCATGCTGCAGCGCGTGCACGAGGGACAGGACGCGCTGCAAATTGAAGACCGCGTCCTGGCGGGGCACGGCGTCCGGGAGCGCCGACCGGGCTTTCGAGGTCGACAATCCCGCCGACGGCGTCGCGACCACGAGGCGGAGCTCCTCCGGCCAGTGCCAGCGCAGCGCGATCGGTTCGTCACCCTCGCGCTCGACGACCGATGTCAGGCCGCCGTAGAGCGCCGCAGCGGCATTGTCGGCGTGGCCTTCAAGCAACGCGGCGACGGCGAGAAGCGTCCGGCCGCTCACCTCCGCGTCGGTCAGGTGCTCGAAGACGCGGAGCCCGGCCACGGCCGCGGCCGCGCTGCTGCCGAGACCGGCGGCCAGCGGAATGTCGCTTTCGACGTCTACCGCCGCCGACGGCGCGCGCAGGCCGGTTCGCCGGGCGATCGCCTCGAAGGCCCGCTCGACGGCGTTGCGTCCACGTACCGGCGGCGTGCTGCGGACCACCGTCAGCCGAGCCTCGCCATCGTCGCGCACATCGACGATGCGAACGCGCAGGTAGAGCTGCACCGCGACGGCCAGCGTGTCGAAGCCGCCGCCCAGATTCGCGACCGACGCCGGCACCTGCACGTCGGAGGCGGGACGGCCCGCGCCGAAGGCGGATCCGCCGGATGCGCTCTTAAGTGACACGAATTCCAGAAGATATCACGGCCGCGGGCCGTCGCCCAATGTCTGGGGCCCCGCTCCGCTCTCCTCGGCGACCGCGGACGGCAGCAGCGGGAGCGCGAGCGGCGGCTCGGCATGGAACTCCAGGCGCGCAATCTCGTCGAGCGCCGCCCGGAGCGGCGCGTCCTCGCACGCCTCCACCGTGATGACGAAGGGGAGCGCATCCTTCGGGTAGCCTGGCTCCTGGAGCACCGCGTCGAGGTTGATCCGCTGCCGCGCCAGCGCCGCCGCAATCGAGGCCAGGATGCCCGGACGATCGTGCACGACGAAGCGCAGGTAGTAGGGGCGCGCCGCGGGCGGAACCACGCGCGCCGACGGCCACTCCTCGCCCCGCTCGTGCGTCCGCTGTGTCAGCGACAGCAGATCCGAGACGACGGCGACCGCCGTCGCCAGGCCGCCCGCGCCGGCGCCGCTGAAGCTGTTTTCGCCGCCGTAGTGCCCCGCGATCGTGACCACGTTGTTGGCGCCCATGTTCAGCCCGAAGGGCGAGCCGCGCAGCACGAGCGCCGGCCCCACGAAGGCGTGAAAGGCGCCGTCGCGCGCTTCGACCATGGCGATCTGCCGGATGGTGCAGCCGAGGCGCCGCGCGTAGCGGAAGTCGGCGCCGGAGATCGGCCGGATCGACTGGCGCGGGATGTCATCCAGGCGAAGATGCCGGCGGAACGCGATCCCGGCGAGCACGACGAGCTTGGCGGCGGCGTCGTGGCCGTCGACGTCGGCGCTCGGGTCCGCTTCCGCGTAGCCGAGCCGCTGCGCGTCGGCGAGGACGACGGCCATCGGCTCGTCGCCTCCCGCCATCCGGCTCAGGATGTAGTTGGACGTGCCGTTGAGAATGCCCGCCACCCGGATCAGGCGGTCGCCCGAAAGCCCTTCGCGCACCCCGTGGATGAGGGGCACGCCACCCGCGACGGCGGCCTCGAACCGCAGCTGGGCGCCGTTGGTGGCGGCCAGGTGCAGCAGCTCGGGGCCGTGCGCCGCAAGCAGCATCTTGTTGGCGGTGACGACCGAGACGCCCCCCATGAGCGCGCGGCGCACCCAGCCGCCCGCCGGCTCGATGCCGCCGACGACCTCGACCACCGCGTCAGGCCGGGCGGCGAACAGCTCGTCGATCTGGTCGGTCCAGACGACCGACGCGGGGACCCAGCTCGTGCGCTTGCGCGCGACATCGCGGTTGAACACGTGCGTGATCTGGACGTGATCGCCCAGCTCCGGCCGCTCGACGAGAATCTTCGCGACCGAACTGCCGACCGTCCCAAAGCCGAGGAGCGCGACGCGCAGCGGTTTTCTGGCCATCCGGGAGCCACTGTGGCGGCCGGCTCGTGCCGGCCCGATCCGCCGGAAGGGCGGACGCCCCGTTACGCTAGCATAGGGTTCATGGTGGACGTCCAGTAGATGTTCACGATCGGCATCGTCCAGGATCACGCCGACGCCGACGTGTCGGGCAATCTCGCGCGCGCCGAGCGGCTCGTGCGCCACGCCGCTCGCCGCGGCGCACAGATCGTCTGCCTGAAGGAGCTGTTCAACACCCCGTACTTCTGCAAGTCGCAGCAGTGCGACCGGTTCGACCTGGCCGAGCCGATACCGGGGCCGACGACCGGCCGGATGCAGGAGCTCGCGCGCGAGCTGGCGGTGGTCGTGGTCGTGCCGGTCTTCGAGCGCGAAGCCGCGGGCATCTACCGCAACGCGGCGGCCGTGATCGACGCCGACGGGGCGCTCCTCGGCACCTACCGCAAGATGCACATCCCGGACGACCCGCTGTTCCACGAGAAGTACTACTTCACGCCGGGCGACGGCCACTTCGACTACCACGGCGAGCAGGCCGGCGACGCGTCGGGCTTCCGCGTGTGGAAGACGCGCTACGCGACGATCGGCGTCCTGATCTGCTGGGACCAGTGGTACCCGGAGGCCGCGCGCATCACGAGCCTGATGGGCGCGCAGGTGCTCTTCTACCCCACGGCCATCGGCTGGCACCCGGCGGAACAGGACGAATGGGGGCGCGCGCAGGTCGACGCGTGGCGGACGATTCAGCGCGCGCACGCGATTGCCAACGGCGTCTACGTGGCCTCGCCGAACCGCGTGGGCCACGAGGATGAACCCGGCACGAACGGCATCACGTTCTTCGGCCACTCGTTCGTCGCCGATCCGTTCGGCCGCTACGTCGCCGAGGCGGGCGACGGCGAGGAAGTCCTCATCGCCCAGTGCGATCCGGCGCTCATCGAGAGCGTGCGGCGCAACTGGCCGTTCCTGCGCGACCGCCGCGTCGACGCCTACGGACCCATTCTTCGGCGCTATATCGGTTCTGACGCATAGCGTTGACTGCGTGACCGACCGACACCCCTCCCGATTCCGCATGCCTGCCGAGTGGGAACCGCATCGGGCGACCTGGGTGGCCTGGCCGCACCACGAGCCCGACTGGCCGGGCAAGCTCGCCGCGATCCCCTGGGTGTACGCGGAGATCGCGCGGGTGCTCGCCGACCACGAGCCCGTCGAGATCCTCTGCCACGACGGCGCGACCGTCGACGCGGCGCGGATCGCGCTCGAGGCGCACGGCGTGCGCCGCGACCGGATCGCGCTGCACCGGGTGCCGACCGATCGCGTCTGGCTGCGCGACTCGGCGCCGACCGGCGTCATCGATGCGGCCGGCGACGTCGTGCTCGTGAACTGGGCGTTCAACGGCTGGGCGAAGTACCCCAACTGGGATCAGGACGCGCGCGTCGGCGCCGCGATGGCGCGGCTGGCCGCGCTCGGCCGCGTCGAGCCGACCCGTCCCGATACAGGAGCGCGGATCGTCCTCGAGGGCGGCGGCATCGACGCCAACGGCGCCGGGCTGCTGCTCGTCACCGAGGAGTGGCTGCTGAGCGGCGTGCAGGTGCGCAATCCGGGGCTCGGGCGCGAGGACTACGAGCGCATCTTCGCGGAGTGGCTCGGCGTCGCGCGCACGATCTGGCTGGGGGACGGCTGCGTGGGCGACGACACGCACGGGCACGTGGACGACGTGGCGCGGTTCGTGGCTCGGGATACGGTGGTCGTGGGGGTCGAAGAGGATCCCGACGACGACAACCACGCCCGGTCGATCGACAACCTGCGGCGACTCGACGCAGCCTCGGCGCAGCCCGACATCGGACCGCTCCGCATCGTCCAGCTCCCCTTTCCACGACCCATCGTCATGGACGGGATGCGGCTGCCTGCGAGCTATCTGAACTTCTACATCGCCAACGGCGTGGTGCTCGTGCCCACGTTCAACGATCCGAACGACCGGATCGCCCTCAACACGCTGGCCGAGCTGATGCCCGCTCGGCAGGTGGTGGGCATTCACGCCGTGGATCTCGTCTGGGGGCTCGGCACGATCCACTGCCTGACGCAGCAGGAACCGCAAGGATCCGAGGTGCGATAGTGCGAGGGTGCGGGGGTGCGAGGGTGCGGTTCGAAAGTGCGCCCGCGCACCTAATCCGTCACCGCCCGATCGCAAGTGACACGCTGACCGAGCGGCCGGGCATCGCGACGCCGAGCACTTCCTGATACTCGGCATCGCCAAGATTCATCCCGTCGATCCGTATGTCGTAGAGCCCGAAGCGCCGGCTGATGCGCAGGTCCACGACGGCGTAGTCGTCGGGACCGGTCGACCGCGTGCGCCGCCGGTACTCCAGGCGCGGCGCGATCCGCACGGCCGCGGGCAGTGCGACCGAGGCGGCCAGGCCGACGCTGTGCGGCGCGTAGTCGAGCACGTACTTCGAGAGCCCGGTGACGGCGGCGGCGCGGACGTCGAGCGCGGTGTACCCCGCCTGCACGAAGTCCACCCCAACGCGCCGCAACCGCGCGCGGGTGCCTCCGGCGGCGCCGGCGGCGAGCGTCTTCCGCGCCGTGAGCTCCACGCCCAGCGCGTCCACGTCGTGAATGTTGTGGGTCCGCCACCGATCCGCCGTGGTCGGCCGGAGCCAGTCGATCACGTCCTGGTCCATGCGGCCGAACACGGTGCCGGCGACCAGCCAGCCGCCGGGCAGGAGCAGGTCGGCGCCCGTTTCGGCCGCCCAGGCCGTTTCCGCGCCGATCTCCGATCGAGCGAGGTGTGCGGGGTCGGAATAGAAGCGCTCGGTAAAGGTGGGCACGCGGAACGCGCGGCCCGTGGACGCGCGAAGCCGGATCACCGAGGACGGCCACCAGCCGACGCCCACGGCGGGGCTCCACGCGGTGCCAAACTCCGTGTAGCGATCCACACGCAGGCTGGCGTCGAGCTGCGCGCCGCTCGACACCGCGTGCCGCCACTCGCCGAACGCGCTCACCCGCTGCGTCGCGTGATCGCCGAGATTGCTCGATCGAATCCAGTCGGCGCCCCCTTCGAAGCCGGTCGTGACCGACCCGCGGTCGCCGATCCCGCGAGAACCGCGAACCCCGCCGACGACCGCGTGCGTCCGGTGGCGGTTCTCCGCGAATCCCGGCCGCCGCACGTCCCAGAGAAAGTGGTCGCCGTGCGTGCGGTACGACGCCACGCTCCCGAGGCGCCACCCGCGCCAGGTGCCGAGCTGCCGATCGCCGGAGACGAGCGTCTGGTTCGTCCACTCGTGCGACGGCGAGTTCCCATAGAAGCCGTTGGCGCCGAAGTCCTTCCAGAGATACGAGACCAGAAGGCTGCCGCGCGACCCGAACGACGTCCGGGAGGTGGCCCCGGCGGTGGTGTACCCCCGTTCGAACATGAAACCCGCCGATCGGTCCACGGCAGCCGCGAACAGCTGCTGGATGCCGCCGCGCCCGACTCCGGCCTGGCCGCGCGCCGCCGCCAGCCCGAAACTGCCCGTCTCGACCACGGCCGACGCCGGCGCGGCATCGCGGCGCGTGATGACGTTGATCGTGCCGCCGAACGCATCGGCGCCGAAGAGCGACGATCCGGGACCGTGGAGCACCTCGATGCGCTCGACGAGGTCGAGCGGCACGGGGATGTCGCCGTTGTGGTGGCCCGACTGGGCATCGTTCAGCCGGACACCGTCGACCAGCACCAGCATCTGGCCGAAGTGCGCGCCGCGAATGGCGAAGTCGGTCTGCACGCCGCGCTCTCCCCGAGCGCGGACGTCGACGAGGCCCGTCACGCGCAGGACGTCGGCCAGGCTCTGCACCGGGAGGCGCGCGATCTCGTCACGCGTGATGACCGTCAGCGTGCGAGTGACGGTGCCGAGCTCGACCGGCGTGGCCGCGGCTGTGACGACCACGTCCTGCCGGAACGGGCCCTGCGCGAGAGCGGGCCGCGCGACGACGAGCAGCATCACCGCAATGACGACGTGCGTGCGCATTCGAGAGGGTGCGCGACGTGACGCGGCGCACGCCGCGTTCAGCGTCAGGCGCAACACATTCTACCCGCGCCCACGTCGCCGGCCGGCCGCGATCCGGCGGTGGCCGTCGCCGCCGAAGGCCGTGGGCGGGTAGTACGGCGATGCCATCGACGTGATGGCCGGCGCGCTCATCGGAGCCGCGGCAGCCGCGCGGACCTGAGCGCGGAGACGACGAACGCGAGCCCGGACGCCGAGAAGCTGAGCAGCGCGCCCATCTTCGTCTGGTCCAGGAGATCGCCGGGCGGGAACGCCGCGGTGGCAAAGAAGAGCGCCACCGTAAAGCCGATGCCGGCGACGACCCCGACCACGGTCAGGTCGCCCCAGCTGACGCCCGTCGGCTTGTGCAGTCCTCCCCACACGCCGAGCGCCGTCGAGATCACGATGCCGATCGGCTTGCCGATCAGGATCGCCGCGAGCACGATCCACGTGCCCGGTCCGACGCTCGTCACCGCCACGCCGGCGTTGGCCAGACCGAAGAAGAAAAGGATCACCTGCACCGGCAGCTTCCACCAGTGCTCGAACTCGTTGAGCGGGTCGTGCAGGTGCGGCGCCTCGACGAACAGGCCCGGGTCGCGCTTGGCATGCGGCAGGAACGGGATGATCGGCACGAGCGCGAGCGCCGGGTGCAGGCCGCCGCGGAAGAACGCCACCCACGACACCAGCCCCGCGCCCGCGACGTACGGCCAGAAGCTCCGGGTCCGGCGGCGCTTCAGCCAGTACGCGGCGCCCATGGCCGCGGCGAGGAGCACTCCGAACTCGAGCGGCCTGATCGTGCCGGTCGGGTAGAACACCGCCAGAATCAGCAGCCCGAGGGCGTCGTCGGCGATCGCGAGCAGCAGGAGAAACGGGATGCCCGGGTGCGTCGGACCCAGGATGATGCGCGCGACCAGGTAGCTGAAGGCGATATCGGTGGCGCACGGGATCGCCCAGCCGCGCAGCAGCTCCGGCAGACCAGCGGCCAGCGCGAGCGCCACGTAGAGCCCGGCCGGACCCACCATGCCGCCGACCGCCGCCAGCAGCGGCATCAGCGCCCGGCGCGGGGAATGCAGCGCGCCGCCCGGCGCCGTCGCCTCGGCCACCTCCTTGGCGGCGAGCGCGAAGAAGAACACCATCCCGATGTCGTTCACGAGGAAGTGCAGCGCGTGGGCGACGCGCTCGTAGCTCTCGTAGGCGAGGTTCGCCCAGACGAGCGCGGCAGCGGCGCCCGTGACCAGCAACCCGGAATTGTCGACGAATCGTCTGAGCACGCGTCTAGTGGCATTTAACCGTACGTCGCCCCGTGCGCGCCTCGGGTCGAGGCTCTACCGCGCGCGGACGGGGCGGAGCCTCAGCGTGCCTTGTAGCTTCTGCTGTATCCGTTCCGCCCGTTCATCAGGGTGAACTGACCGCCGGATTCCACCGAGGCCCTGATCCAGTGCCCCTTGCACTCGGCGGTCTCCTCGAAGTTGGCGATCATGTCGGGCGACGTGTTGTGCTTCGGGTCCTTGTCGAGGAGCGACAGGTGCCCCTGCCAGATGCCCTCGATCCCCGGAAGCGATGCAGCCCTCAGGTAGTGGTTCTGCTCGTACGGCGCCACCTTCACGCCTGGCGGCGTGATGACCCTCGCCTCCTGGACCTGGCCGAGGCCCTTGCGCGGGCCGTTGTTGAAAACGAGCACCTGCGGCCGGATCGCGCCGAGGAACGCCGGCGCGCCCGCGCCGTTCCACGCACCGTGGCGGTTCGACTGGAAGAGCGTCACCGCGCCGACCTTGTTGACCGGGCAGGCGAGCTCCATCTCCGTGGCCCAGTCGAAGTCGATGAGGTTCAGGAACGTGAAGCGGTTGTACGTCAGCAGCACGCCGACGCCAGCCTGGTTCTCGGGACCGGCCGGCGCCTTCTGCTCGGCGGCGGCGCAGAGCGCGTTCGGCCCGCCGCCGTTGACCGGCGCGGGCAGCAGCCGGTGGTCCGACGCCACGACGAGCACCTCCACGCCCTTCAGCGGAATCCGATCGCCCGGGGCGACGATCGTCCGCTTGCCGGCCGATACGGCTCTCATGCTCTCGTACCACTTCTGATCGGCGGGCGCATGGATCGTATCGCCGCGGCTGTAGACGCGTCCGATCGGGATCATCGTCGAGAGCGCGGCCAGTCCGCCGACGTGATCGCCGTGATAATGGCTGATGACGACGTGATCGAGCCGCGTGAGCCCGGCCTGCTGGGCCGCGGCGGCGATCCGCCTGGCGTCGCGGCCGTCGGTCTCGTAGCCCGTGTCGACGAGCATCGACTCGCCCGAGGGCGCGACGACGAGCGTGGCCGCGCCGCCCTCGACGTCGATCCAGTAGATGTCGAGCGCGCGCGACCCTTGTTGCGCGCTGGACGCGGCGCTCGACACGACCACGATCGCCGACAGGAGCACGAGCACGCGCCGCATAGAAAGCCTCCTGCGTTCCCGTTCAGCCGGAATGGAGACCTGCCTCAGTTGGTCGCGGGCCACACCGGACCCTGGTGCGGCGTCCGCACTTTCCCGATGCCCCTGAAGACGAACTTCTGCAGGCGTTTCCCTTCCCACGTTTCCGTCGTGTAGATGTTGCCCTTCGCATCGGTGGCGATGCTGTGCACGCCGAAGAACTGCCCCGGCTGCCGGCCGCCCGTGCCGAAGCTGGTGAGCATCTCGAGCGTGTCGCGCTGCACCACGTACACGCGATTGTTCATCCCGTCCGTGATGTACAGGTACCGCTGCTGCGGATCGCGCGAGAAGGCGACGTCCCAGACCGAGCCGGAGGCCTTCGTGTTGCGCGCGAAGAACGCCTCCCGCACGAACGTGCCATCGGGCTTGAACACCTGGAGCCGATCGCTGTTGCGGTCGCAGACGTAGAGCATGCCGTCGTTCGAGAGCGCCACGCAGTGCACCGGGTTGCGGAACTGCTTGGAGGGCGGCGCCGCGGGATCGTAGGCCGGGACCGGCGTGTCGTCGGGCTTGCTCCCGTACGCGCCCCAGTACCGCTTCATCTTGCCGCTCATCGCGTCGAGCACGGCCACGCGCTTGTTCAGATAGCCGTCGGCCAGGAACGCCTCGTTGGCCTTCGGCTCGACGATCAGCTCCGCCACGCGGCCGAAGTTCTGCTGATCGTTGCTCCCGCCGACGTAGGTCGGCCGCCCCTGCGCGTTCGGCGGACCCTGGCGCGCGTTCGGCTTGCCGTACTGGGCGAGGAACTTGCCGTCCTTGGTGAACTTCAGGACGTGCGAGTCGCCGGGGCCGTTGCCGCCGATCCAGACGGCGCCCGTGTGGTCGACGAAGATGCCGTGGTTGCCCGTCGGCCAGTCGTACCCCTGTCCCGGTCCGCCCCACGACCGCACGAGGTTGCCGTTCTGGTCGAAGGCGAGCACCGGCGGCGCGCCCGCGCAGCAGTCGCCGTTCTTCAGCTCGAGCGCCTTCTCGTTGTCGGCCAGCGTGTCGGAGCCCCGATGGACGATCCAGACGACGTCCTGATCGTCGACCCAGACGCCGATCGCCTGACCGAGCACCCAGTTGTTGGGCAGCGGCTTCGGCCAGAACGGGTCGACCTCGAATCGGGGCGCTTCGACGCCCCCCTGCTGCGCGGCGGCCCGCTCAAGCACGGACTGCGTGACGCCGAGGGCCAGCAACAGGGCGAGGAAGGTTCCGCCAATAAGGAGCGTGCGATTCCGCTTCATACCGGCCTCCTGAAGGGTGAATACCGGATGCGCCCGGAGAGGACTATTGTGCTGCGGATTATATGGCGAAAGAGGGCCTGGCTGGCACGGGATCCGCTGGCGCTATCGGACGCCGACCAATGCGCCAATCGCAGCGATGAAGCCGGTCACCATCATGCCAATCAGCCACACGAACTGGCGGTCCACCTTCGTCTCGAGCGAGCCGATCCGGCGGTTCACCTCCTCGAACCGGCCGTTCATGTCGCCCCGCAGCTCGGTGATCCGGACGTTTACTTCCACGAAGCGGGCATTCACGTCGCTCCGCAGGTCCGCGAACTGCTGGCGCAGGTCGGCGAACTGGTGCCGCAGGTCGACTATCGCCTCCACTTTTGCCTCCAGCGCGGTCAGTCGTTCATCCACTGTCGGCATCTCCGGCCCTTTCCCGGGCGCGCTGCCCGATTCTACATCGTCGTCGCGACGTACCGCGTCGCGGGAGCATGCGGCGTACCGGACGAAGTCCGCTGAAATCCGTCGGGAGCCCGGGAGGTGCGCAGAATTTGCCACCGCGGACGGCAGATCGGGCGGCAATTCTGATCACGCACGAAGCGCCTATCCTATTAATCCGGCTTCCGACCTTTCAGACATGCCGCTACAAGCGGGAACGCGGCTCGGTCCGTACGAGATTCACTCCGCGCTTGGCGCGGGCGGGATGGGCGAGGTTTACCGCGCGCGCGACACGCGGCTCGGGCGCGATATCGCCCTGAAGGTCGTGTCCGAGTCGTTCACGGATCCGGAACGGCTGGCGCGCTTCCGCCGAGAGGCGCAGCTGCTGGCCGCGCTGAACCATCCCCACATCGCGACGATCCACGGGCTCGAAGAATCCGAGATCACCCAGTTTCTCGTCATGGAGCTGGTCGAGGGCGATACGCTCGCCGAGCGGCTAATCGCGGGGCCGATCCCGGTTGCCGAGGCGCTGACGATCGCCCACCAGGTGACCGAGGCGCTGCAGGCCGCGCACGACAAGGGAATCATTCACCGCGACCTGAAGCCGGCCAACATCACGGTGCGCGAAGACGGCACCGTCAAGGTGCTGGACTTCGGGCTCGCAAAGGCGCTCGGTCCCGCTGAAGCCGGACACCACGACCCCGGCGCATCGTTCGATCGTGGCGTCCGGCTTCAGTCGGGCCTGACCGCGTCTCCGACGCTGTCGTTCGCCGCGACGCAGGCCGGGATGATTCTCGGCACCGCGGCGTACATGGCGCCCGAACAGGCGCGCGGCCAGCCGGCCGACAAGCGCGCCGACATCTGGGCGTTTGGATGCGTGCCTGTACGAGATGCTGACCGGCAAGCGCGTGTTCGAGGGAGAAGACGCGGCGATTACGCTCGCGGCGGCGCTCATGCGCGAGCCGGATTGGAGTCTTCTGCCCGCGGAGACACCGCCCGCGATTCGCTCACTCCTGCGGCGATGCTTGGAGAAAGATCGCAGCAAGCGGCTGGCTGATATCGCCGCGGCGCTCGTGCTCATCGAGGAGTCGGGCAATCTGGGCGCGTCCGCGGCGGTAGCGATCGCGACACCAACCTCGCGGCGCCGCCCGGTGACGACAACGGCGATCGCAGTCATCGTCACAGGCATCCTGGTGGGCGCCGTCGCGTGGTGGGCCGCGCAGCCCGCCCCGCCGCGCGTCGTGAGGACCGAGATCGTGACCGCTGGCGACGACGCCTTGAGCATCAACGGTCCGGATCGCGACCTGGCGATCACCCCTGATGGTTCTCGGATCGTCTACAGAGGCAACAACCAGCTGCTCGTACGGGCGCTCGACCAGCTCGATCCCGTCGTGTTGAAGGGGCTTGGCGCGCCGCGGAGCATCTTCGTGTCGCCCGACGGCCGGTGGATCGGGTTTTTCGACGGGCAGGCGCCTCTCAAGAAAGTCGCGATTACGGGCGGACCTCCAGTGACGATCACCAAGAACGTCGGGCCGTCGCGGGGCGCCACCTGGGGACCGGACGACACGATTGTGTACGCGACCGCATCCCTTGATACGGGTCTCTTCCGTGTACCGGCTGCAGGTGGTGAGTCCGCTGTTCTGACCAAGCCAAACCGGGAGGCCGGCGAGGGAGACCATCTCTGGCCGGAGTTCCTGCCGAGCGGCCGCGCCGTGCTCTTTACGATCCTTTCACCGAGCGGGCTCGACAATGCGCAGATTGCCGTGCTCGATCTCGCCGCGGGGACGTACAAGGTTGTCGTCCGCGGCGGCCACCACGCGCACTACGTGCCAAGCGGACATCTGGTGTACGGCGCAAATGGCACCCTGCGCGCAGTCGGGTTCGATCTCGATCGACTCGAGATCACGGGAACCTCCGCGCCTGTCCTCGAAGCGCCCAACCCCGCTGCGCCGAACTCGCGGAGCTACGACGTCTCACGGGATGGGAAGCGATTTCTCTTCATCAAGAACAGCCCGGCGCCCACGTCGACAGGCGCGCAGGCGAGTCACAGCCTCGTGGTCGTGCAGGGCTGGTTCGAGGAGCTGAAGCGCCTCGTGCCGGTGAACTGAGGTGGGGCGTGAGGCGACTACTCGGTCGCCCCCAGCGTCCGCAGCAGCTCGACTGTCGACTTCTTGGGGCCCGGGGTGATGGGCAGGAAGCGGCTGGTGGGACTCGACATCACCAGCCCGCCGGTCGTCGCCGCCGCCAGCGGCGTCTGGCCTTTCTTGTTCTTGACGTCCAGCTTCGCCCCTTTCCCGACCAGGTATTTCACGACCGAGTCGTAGCCACGCGCGGCCGACACGTGCAGCGCCGTGTTGCCGTCGGCATTGGCCACGTTGACGTCGACGCCCTTCTCGGCGGCAAGCCTGACGGTCTCGAGCGTGACCGCCTCCATTTCAGCCGGGGTCAGCGGATCGCGGCGCTGGGCGTCGACCGGGGCACCCTCGCCAATCCGGGCGAGACGATCGACCGAGTAGATCGGGCTCTCTCCGCCGAGCCCCGCGGCAGCCATCACCACCGTCGTCTCGCCTTCGTGCAGCATTCTCCGCGTATTGCCGTAGTCGCGGCCGATGAAGTAGGCGGGATAGTGCACGAACTGCGGGTCGGCCCCATTCGCGAGCAGCAGCGCCATGATCTGCGGCGCGCGGTACCGGGCGGCCAGCCAGAGCGGCGCCGCCCCGACCATGCCGGGGCTGAAATAGAAGTCGACGCTCTCACGGCGCACCGGCGTCGATTTCAGGAGCGGCATGTTCGGGTTGGCGCCCTTGGCCAGCAGGGCCGCGACCAGCGCGTCGTCCTTGTGCAGAATCGCCGCATGCAGCGCCGTATAGCCGGCGAGGATCGAGTTGGGGTCGGCCCCCTTCTCGAGGACGAACCGCGCGACGTGGCCGTGTCCGCTGTGGGCGGCCACGACCAGCGCGCTCGTCCCGTAGGGCGCCGTGTCGTTCACGTCGGCGCCCGCCGCCACGAGATGCGTCGCGGAGGCGAGGTCGCCCACGCGCGCCGCGAAGAGCAGCGGCGTGTAGCCGCCCTGCTGGATGTCGGTGACGTACGCCGGATTCATGACCTCCAGCGTCGTCTTCACCGTTTCGGTCCAGACGCGGGTTCGGGCGTGGACGTCCGCCCCGCCCGCGAGGAGCGCCTCGACGACTGCCGGGTGGCGCTGCGCGACGGCCCACATGAGCGCGGTCTGGCCGTGGGCGCGCTCCTGCGCGTTCACGTTGGCGCCCTTGGCCAGCAGCAGCTTCACGACGTCCGCGTTGCCCGTGCGCGCCGCGGTCATGAGCAGCGTTTCGCCCGACATCAGGGTGGCGCTCGCGTCCGCCCCCGCGTCGAGGAGCTTCTGCGCCATGGCGGGGCTGCCGTTCTCGGCGGCGGTCCAGAGCGGCGTCACGCCCAGGTCGTTGGCCGCGTTGACCTTCGCGCCGGCCCGGATGAGCACGTCGGCCATCTCCAGGTCGTCGCGGTAGCCGGCCCAGTGCAGGGCCGTCGTGCCGTCGGCCTCCGACGCATTGACGTCGGCGCCCAGCTTGAGCAGCGCCCGGACCGCGCTCGGGTTGGCCTGCTTGGCCGCGTCAATCAGCTGCAGATCGACCGGGCCGGCGCCGAGGCTCAGGAGCGCCGACCCGAGGACAATCAGGCACGAGCGCCAGGATGTCGCGCGCATTCTCCCCTCCGGACGGAAAGTCACACGTCACAAGTCACACGTCACAAGTCACACGCCCGCGAGCGTCTCGAGTTGGAGCTTGCCCGTGCTGTTCCCGATCGACTCGATCGGCACGTCGAACTTGTCGAGGATCGATACCAGCAGGTTCGCGTGCGACGTGTCGAACGAGTACCGGTGGTGCGTGCCACCCTTGAGCCGGCCGGCCCCGCCGCCGACGAGCACGAGCGGCAGGTTGTCGCTCGAGTGGCGCGTGCTGTTGGACAGACCCGCTCCGTAGAGGATCGTCATGTGGTCGAGGAGCGTGCCGTCGGCGTCGGGCGTCGCGCGGAGCTTGCCCAGATACTCGGCGAACATCTTCATGTGATACGTGTTGATCTTCGACATCAGCGCGATCCGATCCAGCTGGTTGCCGTGGTGCGAGAGCGGATGATGCGCTTCGGGCACGCCCGCCTGCGGGTAGGTGCGTGTGCTCTGCTCCTTGCCGAGCATGAAGGTCACGACCCGCGTCAGGTCGGACTGGATCGCGAGGAGCTGCATGTCGAACATCAACCGGATGTGGTCCTCGAAGCCGAGCGGCGCGCCCGACGGCTCGTCGATGGATCCCACCTCGGTGTCGCGCTGCGCCTCGGCGAGCTGGATCCGGCGTTCGACGTCGCGAATCGCCTCGGTGTACTCCTGGATCCGGCGGCGATCCTGCGGGCTGACATCCCGCGCCAGGTCGCCCAGCTTGTCCATGACCGAGTCGAGGATGCTCTTGCTCTGCCGCATCCGCGCCATGCGCGCGGCCGGGGCCGCCGAGCCGCTGTCGCCGAACAGCCGCTCGAACACCGCGCGCGGGTTGCTCTCCATGGGCAGCGGCTGGGTCGGGGTGCGCCACGAGATCGTCTGCGTGTAGGCGCAGCTCAGACCGGCGCTGCACTGGCCCGCCGTCCCCTCCCGCTCCATGGCCACCTCGAGCGAGGCGAGCTGCGTCTCGCGCTCGAACTGCCGCGCGAGCATCTGGTCGATCGACACGCTCGCCAGCAGCTCCATCTCGTTGCGGCCGCCCCGAATCGTGCCCGTCAGGAACGACCCGGAGGCGCCCGCGTGCACCTGGCTCCAGGACGCCTTCAAGCCCGACAGCACGTTGAGCTGGTCGCGAAACGGCGCCAGCGGCTCGAGGATCGGCGTCAGCTCGAACGCCTTGCCGTCGGCCTTCGGCGTCCAGAACTCCATGGCCATCCCGTTGGGCACGTAGAGCGCCTGGAAGCGATGGATGGGCCGGGTGACGGCCCGGGCGGCGGCCGAAAAGACCGGGACCATGGCATCGAGGAGCGGCAGCCCCAGCGTGACGCCGAGACCGCGCAGCACGGTCCGCCGCGGTAGCGCTTTCATCGCGATATTCATGACGCTCGCCTCCTCACGCATTCACGGGCAGCCAGACCACCCAGCCACCTAACTCGCGGCCTGGGCGCGCCGCAGCAGAAACGCCGGACTCTTCGCAATCCCGACAATCAGCGCCGACCAGCGGTACTCGCTCGCCGCGGCGTCGCGCACGATCGATCGGATCGTCGGCCGATCGTAGTACCCGATCGTGCGTCCAAGGGCATAGGCCATGAGCCGTTCGGTCACGGTTCCCGCGAACTGCGCGCGCTGGCCGAGCAGCATCGCCCGCAGGCCCGGCAGCCCGTTGACCGCCACCCCGTTGGGCATCGTCGCCGAGGCATCGATCGGCTTGCCCGCCTCGTCCACGTCCCGCCACGCGCCGAGGCCGTCGTAGTTCTCCAGCGCGAATCCGGCCGGGTCGATCGTGGCGTGGCAGGTCGCGCACACCGCGTTGGTGCGGTGCTGCTGCAGGCGCTCGCGCACCGAGGCCGGCCGGCCGCCCTCGCCCGTCTCGGGCAGCTCGGGCACGTTGGGCGGCGGCGCCGGCGGCGGCGCCCCGAGAATGGCGTCGAGCAGCCACTTGCCGCGCAGCACCGGCGAGGTCCGCGTGGGATACGACGTCAACGACAGAATCGACCCGTGCGCGAGCAGCCCGCCGCGCTGATCCGTGTTCGGGAAGGTGACCCGGCGGAAGCGGTTGCCGTAGACGCTCGGAATCCCGTAATGCTTCGCCAGCCGTTCGTTGACGAAGGTGTAGTCCGCGGTCAGCAGGTCGAGAATGCTCCGGTCCTCCGCGAACGTGCTGCCGATGAACAGCTCCGTCTCGCGCTTGAACGACTCGACGAGATTGGCGTCGTAGTCCGGGTACGCGATGGAATCGCCCACCACGTCCGAGAGGCGCCGCAGCTGCAGCCACTGCTCGACGAAGTTGCCGATGAGCGTTCCGGCCCGCGGGTCGGCGAGCATGCGCCGCACCTGCTGTTCGAGAATCCTGGGCTCCGTCAGCTTCCCGCTTTCTGCCAGCGCGAGCAGCTGGTCGTCCGGGATGCTGCTCCAGAGGAAGAACGAGAGGCGCGAGGCCACTTCGACGTCCGTCAGGCGATAGTTCTGCCCCCGCGCCACCGTGGCCGGATCCCGCTCGACGCGCAGCAGGAAGTCGGGGTCGACGAGCATCCGCTCGAGCGCGAGCTGAATGCCGGCGTCGAAGCTGCCGCCCGTCTCCCGGCCCGACCGGAAGAAGCCGACGAGCGCCTGCGTGTCTCGGGCGGTGACGGGCCGCCGGTAGGCGCGGCGCGCCATCTTCGACAGGATCTTCGCGGCGCACGCCTCCTCGTCCGCCCGACGCGACGGCTGACAGATGAAGATCTCGCGGCGGCTGGCGGTGTCGCCAGGCCCGGCAACCTTGTACGGACCTCCAATGGAGACCGACCCGACGTTGGCGTACCCGTCGTAGTACGTCTCGTTGGAGTGGACCTCTCCGGTCTGCCGCGGCTGCAGGATGCCCACGGGCTCGAACATCTTCCGCACGAACGACACGCCCACGACGCGGGATCCCGCCTTGACCGGCAGCCGCGCTTCCAGCCCGGCATCGGCGGTCCGCACATACTCTTCCCACTTCGGATCGCCCGCCTCGCCGGTCGACGTGAAGCTGCTCGGCACGGCCCTGCCCGGCGCCTGCCCGCCGACGGTGACGCGCCTGACCAGCTGGCCGTCGATGCGGATGTCGAGCTGATGCGGCGATCCCATCCCCTGGATGAAGTCCTGATAGTTGGTCCGGAGATTGACCTTGATCAGATAGTCGCCGTCGACCGGGAAGTAATGGCGCACCGCGACGCCGCCGCGCGATCCGAGCGGCAGATCCTCGTTCTGGCGGTCTTCCTGGAGCAGCAGCACCGGGACGTCGTAGGTGTCGAACCCCGGCCCCGAGGGCGGGATGCCGGTCGCCAGGCGCGTAATCCGGCGGGCCGCCGACATGTAGCGCTCGAGCTGCGCGGTCGAAATCGAGAGGACCTCGGCGTTGTTGTCGAACCCGGTGTCGGAGGTCGCGTCGCCCGGCAACATCTCGGTGACGTCGATGTCGAGCGCCAGCAGGTCGCGGATCGCGTTGCGATACTCCGCGCGATTGAGGCGGTGGACCGAGCTCGGCGCACCCGGATTCGGTCCGGCGGCGACGACCGCCCGATCGATCTCGGCCTCGAGCCAGCGCGCCACCGCATCGTAGGTCGCCGTATCCGGACGCGGACGGCCGACCGGCGGCATCGTGCCCATCCGCAGCTTGGTGATGACCTTCTCCCAGACCTCCGCATGCGCGGCGGGGGCGGCCGCGTCCACGTTGTCGAGCGCGAGTCCCGCCGTGCGGACCTTCTCGCTGTGGCAGGCGACGCAGTAGGTTTCCAGCAGCGCGCGCGCCGACGCGCTCGAACCAGACGGCGCCTGCACCTGCGAGCTGGACGCCGCCTGTACCGGCGGCGCGGTCTGGACGCGCGAGAGCGACGCCGCCATCCACGCGGCGACGAGCAGCAGGAACAGCGAGGCGCGCCCAGCCCTGGGCAGCCTAGAGCGGAGATGCATGCCACACCTCAGGGGGAAGCACAGAACACACCTCGGATGGAGCGATGCCCAGGGGTGCCGCCATCCAGGTGCGATGACGCAATGGACACCTCGCAGGAAGGTGCCCGATCCTGCGCCCGGGCGCAGAAAAAGTCAAGGAAATATAAGGGAAACCGTAGCTCACGCCACCGGTAACACGCGTGAGCGAAGGTTGGTGCCGGAGGAGGGACTCGAACCCTCACGGGCGGTAAAGCCCACCGGATTTTGAGGGCTCAGCGCGAAGCAAAAGCAGGCCGAAAATCATCGGTTTTCGGCCTGTTCCATTTCTCAATTTTGGTTGCGATTGGGTGAGATTGGCTGTCGGCTGACAGGTGTCGGGCACAATCTCGGGCACAACTCCGTCTCCCTCATTTGGAACTGGGGCGGACGGGCTACCGCGGCACGAAGATGATGTCGCCCCTCAGTTCACCGATCGGCCGCCACTGGTCCCGTACGGCATTGAAGTAGTAGCAGCTTCGAAAGACGTTACCACCGACGCTTCTCCTACGTGGCTCGAACGTCTCAGAGATGCGCCGGTAGGCCTCATTAAGGCTGTCTGTCTTCAGCCCGTCGAGCGCCGGCACGACGCATCTCGCCGGGTCAAGACTCGCCTTCTTGGTGCCGTGGGATCGCAGATACAACGGCTCCTCGAGTCTTACTTCCACGAACGCTCCTGGCGAAGCTGAGTCCGGGACCGTCTCGGCCCGGCATTTCGCCTTTAGTTCGGGTGGGACTTGTCGGCCACTCAGGCGAACCAGCAGCGGCGTGCCTGCTTCAAAGAGCATCCTGACATCAGTCCGCGTGAGCCACTCGAGATCAGTAGGGTTGCGGACGGCGAAAGCGGGCACGATGAGATCGCCAACACAGTCGGCGAGCACCGGCAGTTCTCGACCAATCCCCTCAATCTTCCCTTTCACGACACGTATTGGGATCGACACTGTGCGCCATGACGAATCGGCCAGGGGCGGCCCGTGCGACGCGAGATGATCATCGGACGAAGCGTGTGCTGGCTCTCCCTCGCGCCGCACGTTGACGGTCATCCAGACATTCGGCTGATCTGAAAGGCGCGCGAAGAGCCGATCAAACCCGGCCGACGCTTCGCCGGTCTGGTGACGCGCCCACGCGACATGAGAATCCCCAACTGTCAGCGCGTACCTCTCGGCACCGACGTCCACGACGACACTGATGCGGTCCTGTTTCGTTCCTCGAGGAAAGCCCTGTAACACTATCTGCGCCTGGGAGCGACCTCCGCGAGCAACTTGGTCGATGACGCTCTGTGTCACCCGAACGCACGACCTATTGGTCGTCGACGGGACCTCATCGACCACTGCCGACGCGATAACGCTGGCCTGGTCTGTCGATTCCAACGGCCTGGCGTCCCAAATGAAGCCCTCCGTGAGGAGCTCTCGTCCGTCTATCTGCCTCGAGACGGCCGGCACACCGCGCGGCAGCGGACTTGCGGGCCCTCCAACA